>ERZ834382.86-NODE-86-length-136125-cov-7.333696_pt1 | contig 136125 bp, 113 predicted proteins | sample MGYA00519692_ERZ834382 | MGnify/ENA primary metagenome ERZ834382 (study PRJEB31850, sample SAMEA3708751) | human gut metagenome | biome: human gut; feature: human-associated habitat; material: faeces | place: China | collected 2014 ...
TAAAATTTTAAAAGTTCTTTCATTTTAGCCTTGACTTTTTATTTGCAGGCTGTGTGTATGGCTCGCGTGACTGATTGTAAAACTCAGCTTTACTTTTGTGATATTGTGAAACTGGCACTGGTTTCACAATTATTTTCAGTTTTCGATGAGTTTTACAATCAGCCATGCTGCCGTTATGTTACTGTAACATCCAGATTTCTTCGATCACTTCGTTGCCGTCACTGTCTGTTTCTACCAATATTTTTAGCAGATCACCTGAGGCAAGGCGTGAGAAGGTGGTCGTAGTGTCAGATGTTGTATGTACGGTTACGCCAACAGGTATCATAGTTGTGACTGTCTTGCCTGTCATATCGGACATGCCGCCCGGTGCGCCCTGCGGCATCTCGGTGCTGTCCATGTCGGGCGGCATCTGCATCTGACCGGACTGCTCTGTACTTTCTGTATCGGTCGATGTACTTCCCATATCTGACGGTGCCTGATTCTGACCGGACTGCTCTGTACTTTCTATATCAGTTGATGCACCACTCATATCCGGAGGCGTCTGATCTCCACCGGATGATCCATCCATATCCGGTGGTGTTCCCATACCGGATTTATCTTCATCTGAACCTGTGCCGCCGCTCTTATCACTTTGACCTGCAGAATCTGTACCGCCATCATTCTTATCGCTCTGACCTGCAGAATCTGTGCCGCCATCACTTTTATCACCCTGACCTGTACTGTCCGAACCGGCACCATCTTCTGCCTTTGCCTTCTCCTTCGCCCGTTCTTCCGCCGCCTTCGCCACCGACTCATCCACTTCCATATAAGTAACTTCATTCCCCTCAATCGACGAAACATACGCATAGACATACTTCTGATGATCTCCCAGCGCACTTTCCGTCTCAACTCCACCTATCCGCCACATCACACATACCGCAATAAGTACAATCACTAATACAATTACAACCACAATCGTTACTTTCTTCTTCATCAACCGCCTTAAACCTTTCCCTCTTTTACTCTGCCCCAAGCGCCTCCACCGGCACCAGTTTCGACGCCTTATACGCCGGATAGAATCCAAACAGTGTTCCCGTGATGAGTGCAAACAGCAGTGCAATCAGGAATGCTGCCGGTGTCAGTTCAACACGCACACCAAGATACTGTGCCACCGGAGCGACGAGCAGGCTTGCCACAATGCCAAGCACGCCGCCGATCAGACTGATTGCAGCCGCCTCCGCTAAAAATTCAAACAAAATATTCCTCTGGGAGCAGCCGATTGCCTTTAAAATACCGATCTCATTGGTGCGCTCTTTGACAGATACAAACAATACGTTCATGATGCCGATACCACCAACCACAAATACAATGGCTGCCATAGCGATCAGAAGCATCGTCAATATCTCATTGGACGCCGATGCAGCTTCCATCTTGCTTCCCGCATCCTCAAAGGTGAATTCTGCATTCGGATAGGAAGTTGCAAGCACTTCCGTGATCTCCTCCGTGACACCGGACACATTGCTTACGTCCTCCGCGATCACGGTGATAGTCGGACTTACATTTGTTCCCACTAAATATTTCACCCCGGTCGCATACGGAATGAAAACGGAATCATCCGGGCTGATACCGGAAGCCACCGTACCCATAGAAGAAAGCACCCCGTTTACCACATAAGATCGGTCATCGATATAGATCACACTGCCATATGCATCGATTGCACTTCCAAAGATCTCTTCCGCAATAGAAGCGCCTAGCACGCAGACTTTTTCTTTATTCTCATCATCGGATTCTGTGATAAAATCTCCGACTGCAAGACTGAGATTACTGATAGCTGCATAGTTGTCCTTGACTCCGGCGATCGAGTAGGTCTGTGCCTCATCGAGATCACCGCCATCCACGGCAGACCTTGTCGTATAGGAGATCGTTGCCGCTGAGATCCCGGAGACAAAAGTTTCAATATCGTCCACGTCATCTTCATCTAACGTGATATTTTCCTGGTTCATGCGGTCTTCCATATCACTGCCGCCGCCAAAGAAGCCACCCATGTCACCCGGCATGCCGCCTCCGTCACCACCATTTCCACCTCCGGGGCCACCCGACGGTCCACCGCCGGAAGAGTCGCCACCGCCCGTAAATCCTCCCGAAGGTCCACCGGAAGCCCCTGACCCTCCCGATGAACTGCTGCCGGATGGTGCACCGCTGCCGGAAGGCATCATCATCATTCCTGAGTCTGAGGAGTCATCGGAACTTTGATTTCCACCACGGTTTTTATCACCACCGTCATAGGAAATGTCGATTGCACCTGCATTTAAGTTTTTAAACTGGTCTGCCACATCCTCCTGACCGCCTTTTCCGATGGCGATCACCATCACGATCGTAGCCGCGCCGACAATAATACCGATCGACGTCATGATCGTTTTAAATTTATTCTGGGTAATATTGATCCAGACAAGTCTTAATAATTCCGATGGTTTCATTCGCCCGTCACCTGACTTTCTATCAGAACCGTCTCTCCCTCGGAAAGTCCCTCTGTGATCTCCACATTGACGCCATCGGAAAATCCGGTAGTCACTTCTTTTTTCTCAATGGTTCCATCACTGTCTTTGACTTTCACATAAGATGCCGTTCCCTCGTTGATGATCGCTTTATTAGAAACATAGACAACGTCTGCCACCTGTTTTTCAATGAAGGTCACATTTCCTGTCATATCCGTGTAAATACCGTCCACGTCACCATTTATTTTTACCGTCACATTATAAGAGACTGTGGAAGAACCACTCGATACGGAAGTATCAATACTTTCAACTTCACCGGAAAATGTCTGGTCCTCATAAGCGTTGAGTTCGATCATGACCTCGTCTCCGATTGCGATCTCAGAGATATCCTCCTCGGACACAGATACTGTCATCGTCACTGCATCTGTGTCCGCAAATGTCACAATGCTCGTGCTTGCAGACAGATCATCTCCTGCCTCGTATCCGACCGACATGATCGTGCCGTCATAATCCGAATAGATCGTGCCATCTCCGACAAATGCTTCAAATTCAGATAAAGCCTCTTTGGCATCTGTCAACGTATCCTGCGCCGTATCCACTGATACATCCACGCCTGTCACATCTGCGGAATACTGGCTGTCTGCATTTTCGTAGGATAACATTGCCTCTTTGTATTTTTTCTCTGCCTCCACGGATTTTGTGGTGTATGCACTCTTTGCCGCTTTTAATTTATTGTACAGTTTGTCATAATTTTCCTGCTCATCTGCAAGTGACTCACTTAAATCCATTCCACTGTCGATCATTTCCTGATAATAGGTAAGAAGTGCCTGTGACTCATCCACTGCCTCCTGGGCTTCATCTACCGCATCCTGCAGTTCACTGATGGTTGCCTCATATTCTTCCTGTGCAACACTTCCCTCCGCCACACTTAAGTTATAAGAATAGTTCGCACTTACCTTTTCTTTTGCCGAACTGAGTGCTGCAGAGTTATAATCTGCCGAAGCCTCCGTCACAGCTTCCTTTAATTTTTTCCTGTATTTTTCAATGCTCTCATCTGTCAGCTTTAACAGTGCATCGCCCGCTTTTACCTGCTGTCCGACCGAAACATACACTTCCTCTACCTCCAGTGCCACCGATGAATTATTGGTGGATGTTCCCGTTGTCTGGGTTCCACTTGTCTGGCTGCTGCCAGAATTTGAAGACGTACTGATATCTTCAGCCATATCCTGTGAAATGCTTCCGATTGTCACACTTCCACTCTCTGTAATCCCGACGGTAAGCGTTCCATATTCTGCTGTCGTTTCTTTATAAACCGTTTCTGATTCGCCGCTGTCCGAAGTCTGATGTGCATATACGCTGATCCCTCCGATCAAAAGAAGTGCTGCTGCGCCCAATGAAAGAACTACTGTCACTTTTTTCTTTTTCATTCTGTTTTTTCCTCCTGCTCTCCCTGAAATATAACGGTTGCGGAAGAACCAGAACCAAGTCTTCCATCCGAATTATCAATTGAAATGATCACTGCATAAGTAACATTCGAAACACTGCCTCCGGTCGTTGCCGAAGATGCGATCGATGAGACAGTTCCTGTCACTGCTCCATCCCGGTTTCCTGCTATCATGACAGATACCTCATCGCCGACGCCAACCTGTGCGATATTCTCCTGTGGCACTTCCACGGAAATCATGATCGTCTGTGTATCACAATACAGCGCAAACGCAGTACCTGACTGCAGCGTATCTTCTGCCTCATAAGGCACTGCCGCGATCGTTCCATCTTCATCCGCCGTAACAACACCATTTTCTAATGCAAGAAGTGCTGTCTGTTCCTCTTTTAATGTATCAAGTGTATCCTGCGCGGACTCCACTGCACTCTCCAGTTCCGAGACGGTCGATTCATAGGTACTTCCCGCATATTTTCCTTCCACCACTGCAGTGTCATATTCATTTTGCAGTTCTGCTTTCTGCGTTGTCGCATCACGCTCTGCCTGTTCATAGTCAGATTTTAAATCATCCAGACTATCCGTCAGTTCCGTAATTTTAGTGTTGGTTTCTTCCACATTTTTATTGTAAATTTCGACCGCGGAGTCAAATTCCTTCTGTGCCTGTTCGAGTGTACTCTGTGCAGCATCTGCAGACTGCTGTGCCTGATAACTGTCCGCTGCGGTCTGAGCTGTCAGATCGGCGTCCTGCTTTGTGCTCTCCGCAGAAAGTTTTCCGCTTGCAAGATTCGCCTCGGCTGTTTTTAATGTATTCTCGGCATCACTGATGGCATCTTCGTAATATGATTTTGCCGCTTCCATGCTCTCATCCGTCAGTTTAAACAGGGCATCCCCTATGCTCACGGTATCCCCGGATGAAGCATAGACTTCTTCCACGGTCATTGTGACTGCATTTACCGTAAATTCCGGCATCTGGCTGACCGTACCGATCTGCGTGGTACCTTCTTCCGAAAAAGAGCCGTCTGTACTCTCCTGCTGGTCTGTATTCTGATCTTTTACACTACTTTCCGTGCTGTCTGTCTGCGCCCCGGATACTGCAGCCTGATATCCGATTCCGCCGGTCATCACACAGACTGCTGCGATGCTGGCGATCACACTTGCCATTCTTTTTCCTGGTTTTCTCATTGCCTTCCTCACTTTCCATACTCATGCGCTCCGTTTTGACAATACAAAAATAACATCGCAACCTAAAGAACAGCTGATTGCAATGTGATGGTTATGTGAAGAAAGCGTTAAATAAGTGTGTCATATAAAAATGCCGGAGTGGCACACATCTTTTTGCACCACTCCGGCATTTTTCGTTTTTCGTGATATTCTTTTTTATGATTGCCGGTTGTCACACACTCACGTTGTCATGTGCACCAGGTCAGTGCGTCTCCCCACTGATCGTCTTCACATCTGCCTCGTTCTCAACGATCGCCCGGATGCCGCACTCTAATGCCTTTGCGATCATCTCCGCCGGCATGCTCGGTGTTCCCTCCGGCAGATCAAGCGTCTGCTCAGGTAAGTATGGGACATGGACAAATCCACCCCTCATATGTGGATATTCCTTATCGATCATGTAGAGGACACGGTACATGATATCGTTGCAGACAAAAGTTCCGGCTGTATAGGAAACGCGCGCCGGGATCTTTGCCTCTTTCATATACTGTACCATGCTCTTGACTGGAAGCGACGCAAAATATGCATTTTCTCCGTCTTCCCGGATTGGTGTATCGAGCGGCTGCTTTCCCTCATTGTCCGGGATACGCGCTTCCATCAGATTGATTGCGACTTTTTCCACTGTGATCCCGGATCTTCCACCAGCCTGTCCGACACATAAAACTGCATCCGGATGATGTTTCTCCACTGCAGCCCTGACCACTTCCTCATCCTTTCCAAACACGGTCGGGATTTCAATTTTGATCACTTCTGCCCCCGCTATCACATCAGGGAGAAGTTTGACTGCCTCGTAGGCAGGATTGATCACTGCTCCGCCAAACGGTTCAAAGCCTGTCACTAATATTTTCATTCGTATGCTCCTTTTATCTCCGGTTATTTGTTCAGGAAACGATCCCACTCTTGTGTATCCCCGGAACCGCTGACACGAAGCAAAAAGGTATGATCCTCCGTATCGATGGAAATAACATAATTTCCGTTTTCCTGCTCAATGGAATACACTTCACAGCCCTCTAATTCCTTGAATTTGTCTGCATACGCCTCCGGTGCGATCGTAATATCCTCATTTTTCCGTTTTAAATTGCCGTTCGCATCATAGACTTTATAGCCTTCCTCCACCAGTGCTTCAATTTTCGGTTCACCGATCTTTAAAACCAGTTCATTTGCACGCATCTCCCGGATATCGCGGTTGCAGGAATTCGCCGGCAGAATCGTCACATTATCAAATACGATCTCAAACATCCCGCTCACCGCACAGATCTGTGCGATATATGCCTCCTTAAAACAAAAATGATCCAGTTCATTTATCGTATGATATTTCATGGTAATCTCCTTTTTCACGTTATTTGTTACTGTTCACTCGTACCTCGTTCCAGTAACGGATTTTGCCGATGCTTCGCATTCCAAATCGGCAAAATCTGCTGCCACCACTGTATCATACGGCATTTTCAGTTCAGAAAATGCCTGCCTGTGAACAGTAACCGTTATTTCTCTGATCATTATACCATTTCCCATTTCATTTTGACAATTCGAAAAAAATACCGTACAATTCTTTCGGTTAAAAATATTTATCATCATTATTTTACGGAGATCAGCCTATGAAAAAAATTGCTTTTTTTGATATTGACGGAACCTTAACCTCGGAGATCGACGGTTCCCTGCCGAAGAGTGCCATAAATGCCATTAGACATGCGCGCACCTTTGGTCATCTGATGTTTATTAATACCGGCCGCTGCTTTCAGAACGTAGAACCACGTTTCAGACGGATCGGTTTTGACGGATATGTCTGCGGATGCGGCACAAATATTTTCTGTTCCGGCACAGAGGCACTGCACGTTGCACAGACACACAGCATTACCATGCAGCTGTTAGAGGCGGCACGCAAAACCAATGTGGATATTCTTTTCGAATCCAGAAAAGAAGTTGCCTTTGATAAAAGCAGATCCCTCACACACCCGGATGCCATACACCAGTATAAAGCATTTTTAAACCGCGGCTATGATATGCCGGAGAATTTGGAAAATCCGAATTTTTTCTGCGATAAATTTGTGGTCTGGTATCAGACTCCTGACCAGTTAGAAGAATTCCGGAAAGTCAGCGATCCTTATTTTACCTGCATCGACCGCGGCGGTACCTTCCGCGAATTTGTTCCAATCGGTTACAGCAAAGCGACCGGCATCCAGTATGTGCTTGACTATTATCATCTGGATCTTGACGCCGCCTATGCGATCGGCGACAGCAACAACGATCTTCCGATGCTCTCTTATGTACCAAACAGCGTCGCCATGGGAAATGCTTCCCCGGCTTCCCTGTTTGATCAGGTATCTTTTGTAACAAAACGCGCAAGCGAGGATGGTATCGCTTATGCGTTAGAGCAGCTTGGATTTTTCGAGTCGTGATTTCTTTACACAGACACCAAAATTTCCGCGGACATTCTATTCATTCATCATGCAGATCATCTTTTATTTTACGCAATATCTTGTTTGAGACAGGTCTTAATATCATCCTCAGCATTACTGATCTGTCTCAAATGAAACGTATCGGTCAGATACTGTAATACATTCGGACTTAAAAATGCAGGCAGTGTCGGTCCAAGATAGATATTGTGGACACCGAGACTTAAAAGTGCCAAGAGATCTGCCACCGCTTTCTGTTCATACCACGAAACGATCATGGAAAGCGGAAGTCCGTTGACATCAGTTTCAAACGCATCCGCAAGCGCTGTGGCGATCCTGACCGCCGAATATACATCATTGCACTGTCCGACATCTAAAAGTCTTGGCAGTCCTGCCACCTCCCCAAAGTCTAACTTATTAAACCGGTATTTTCCACAGGCGAGTGTTAAGATCACACAGTCTTTCGGCACCATCTGAGCAAATTCCGTGTAATAATTTCTTCCCGGTCTGGCTCCGTCACAGCCGCCGATCAGGAAAAAGTGCCGGATCTGTCCGCCTTTTACCGCCTCCACGATCTTATCTGCCTGACTTAAAGCTGCGGCATGCCCAAAGCCGACTAAAATCTCTTTCTTCTCCTGATCTTCCCTAAATCCGCCAAGCTCCAATGCCTGCTTTATAATCTCACTGAAATCTTTTTCCCCTTTTTCATTTTTTCCGATATGCTTCACACCTTCCCAGCCGACCACGTTCGTGCTATAAATGCGGTCTTTGTAACTTTCCCGCGGGCGCATCAGACAGTTTGTCGTCATCAGGATACAGCCCGGAAGGTTGTCAAACTGCTTCTGCTGCTCCTGCCATGCACCGCCAAAATTTCCGATCAGATGCGGATATTTTTTTAACCCCTCATAACCGTGGCACGGCAACATCTCACCGTGGGTGTAAATATTGATGCCCATATCCTTTGTCTGCTCCAGCAGCATCTCAAGGTCTTTTAAGTCGTGCCCGGAAACGATGATAAACGGCCCTTTTTTGATTGTCACATCCACCTTGTGCGGATATGGATTTCCATAGATCGTCGTATTTGCCTCATCAAGTTTTTTCATAACCGCAAGCGCCATCTCACCGGTGCGCATCGTCATACGGATCAGTTCCTCCACCGTCAGACTGTCATCTGTTGTCGCCTCAAGCCCCAAAAGATAAAAATCATCCACTTCGTCACTGTAATAACCAAGTTCTCTTGCCTGATGTCCGTACGCGCTGATGCCTTTTAATCCATAAATGATTGTCTGGCGCAGGGAACGGATATCCGGATCTAATGTATTGTCGTACATGATTCCCGCAAGCGGTGCATCGCGCAGCATATCGCTCTTGCTCTCCGGCAGATCGTAGGCAGCATGTGCCGTCGGATTGCTGCTCCTTCCCGCCATCTTCCTGACCTGCTCTTTGATCCGCTGTGATTCCCGTAGCAGTTCTAAATGTGCATCCACATCAAAATTCACGTTCGTTAATGTTGTAAACAGCACGTTTTCAATAAAACTGACCACTGTCTTATCCATATGTGCACCGTTTTCCGTCAGCACTTTCCCGTAGCAGCTGATCCCCTTTACCTGAAAGATCAAAAGATCCTGCAGATTAGCGATCTCCGGCGTCTTTCCGCAGACACCGAGTTTGGTGCATCCCTTTCCGTTTGCCGTCTGCTCACACTGGTAGCAGAACATCTCATAGTTTAAATCCATGTTATTTCCCATCATAATCTCCAATTCTAAAAAAATTCCATATCCGCAATGTCTTTTACGATCTGCGCCATCTGCTCCTTTGTCTGTGCACCTCTCGCCGCATCAATGACCTGCCTCTTTTCGTCTTCCGTCATCATGGAAAACTGTCCTAACGCTTTCTCATTCATCGCTAATCCAAACCCAAGTCCTACCGGTAATCCATCTTCTTTAATCATACAATCCTCCCTGTTTTCCGGAGGAAAATGCGAGCTCATTAGCGAGCAGAGGATTTTCCTCCCTGTTTTTCACTTTGTTTCCAACAATAGAATGCACGCTCCGCGAACATTCTATTGTCATAAATAAAAAAAGTAAATGCCCCATCACAGGAACATTTACTTTTCTCATTTGTATTTTTATTTAGTTTTCTCCGGTATTTCTGTTTTTATACGAGAATCTTACTTAAAATTTCATCTTCAAGTACCAGTTTTTTTGCCGCTTCACGGTAGTTTTCCTCATGCAGATAAGTGTGGCGGAACGGCTTGATGGATGGTGCCATATCGATTGCCTTGATAAAATCATCACGCTTCATCTTTAACGTCACGGCATAATCAAAAAATCCTGTTTCCCGCAGAACCGTCTCCACACGCACATAACGGTGATCCTGCACTTTACTCATGATATAAGTTGCGATTCCGACCTGAATCCCATGTAACTGCGGAATTTCTAATATTTTATCCAATGCGTGTGAGATCAGATGCTCACTTCCGCTTGTCGGTGCACTGCTTCCTGCGATCTCATTAGCGATCCCGCTCATGGCAAGGGAATCCACCAGCTCCTTTAAAAAAAGTTCATCTTTGATGCTCTCATACGGTGTCCGCACAAAACTGTTGACCGCCTTTTTCGCGATCATGACAGCAAAGTCATTCACTTCACTATAACCACATTTTTCCTCATAGATCCAGTCATAAAGTGCTGTGATCTTTGAGATCATATCGCCGATCCCGGAATAGATAAACTTCTCCGGTGCAGTTCTTATGACCTGTGTGTCCACAATAATGCCGTAAGCAAGCCGTGCCGGAACCGAAGTGCGCTTTCCGTGGACAAGAAGGGATGCACTCGCACTGGAAAATCCATCACTCGAACTGGAAGTCGGCACACTGATAAATGGAAGATTGCGTAAAAATGCCGCATATTTTCCCGCATCAATGACCTTTCCACCACCGATGGAAATGACCGCCTGTGTCTTATTTGGCATTGCAAACGCCAGTGTAATGATTTCGTCGATATCCACGGTATCCAATTCACTGTATTCTAAGACTTTGATATCCTCCTGCTTTAATGAATTCATCACATCCGTTCCAAACATATCGATCAGACCATTTCCAAAAAAGATAACGGCCTGTTCGATTCCTTCATTCTTTAAATAACTGCCTATTTTAGTTAAAGCACCTTTTCCAACTTTTAAGATGGATGGTATTGAAATACCTTTTCCTGTCTGCATTCTGTTTCTCCTTTTCACTACCCTGTTTCTCTAAATTATTTTAACCAATACTCTGAAATATCAACCCAATATTGACGCAAGTGTCTCCTTTAACAGACTGACATTGACCGGAAGTGTTTTGCAACCCTCCCTGTCAGGCTGTCTGATCATTCGCGTTACCTCCAGTCCATCCATTTCCTGCATCATAATATCCTGGCGGTGTAGTACGCACATCTTCCACTGCTTCTTTTCCATTATACACCTCCCTAACTTCAATGCCAAATGTATCTAAAAGCATACATGCAATTTCCATATTCAATGCATTATCCTCCACCACAAAGACTCTTTTTCCGGTAAAATCCATGGACAGATCCGGTGTCATCTCATGCAGCAGATCACTTTCCACCGGTTTTAACTGCAATGTAAAATAAAATCTGCTTCCCTTCCCAGTGTACCTTTTAACTGTATCTGGGAATCCATCTTGTGAACAAGACGGCTGCTGATTGATCTTATTTGTGATGATAGATCCTATCTCATCCAAATCTTTTCGATTTTCCTCTTTATCCAGCATTTTGGGCTAAAGATTACAAAACCGGTGAAAAAATAATTTACCTCAAAGTTCACCGGTGTTTCAGTCTCAGAAATATCACGTTTTAAGCAGCCATAGTTTATGCAGAAAAGAGACGCAGACTTTATATCCACGTCTCCTTATCGCTGCTTTATTACATGCTTATTTTTTTATTGTTACAGATTTAACACCGCTGTAGCTTCCATTACCTTGATATAGTATGTACCGGCAGTCAGATACACTTCATAGGACGCCACAACTCTTTTCGTATTTTCATTACAATCTTCCGTATGTGAATAAAGTTCTTCCTCATCCGTAGAATATACGGATACCTCACACTTCTCCATCTGTGCCGTCATCGCAATCGTTAGCTTTCCTGCTTCCGGCAGTGTAACATAGTACAGGTAATAATCCCCCTGATTTTCACACACACCTGAATATGTTCCGCCGATAACAGCATCGTAGGTTCCTGCTAAGATCTGTGTCGTGCCAGACTCTTTTTCAGTTTCTGTTTCTTCCGATATTTCAGTTTCTGCTGTATCTGATATTTCCGTTGTTTCGTCTAGCTCTGTCGCATCTGTGCTTTCTGTACTTTCTGTTCTGTCTGCGGTTTCTTCTGTCACCGCTTGCTCTGTCACAGTGTCTTCACTCTGCGAGACTATTTCTGTGGTTTCACTGACTTCTAATATATCGAAAAGAAACCTTACTCTTTTAGTAAAGCATAGCAATCAGCTTATTGTCAACAAAATCCAAACATTTTTGCCGCCCAGTAGATCAGTCCCAATACCCAGCTCGAAAAAATACCATACAAAATGACCGGTCCCGCGATCGTAAATATTTTACAACCGATTCCAAAGACCTGTCCCTCTTTCTGAAACTCGATCGCCGGTGCCGCAACACCGTTGGCAAATCCGGTGATCGGCACGAGCGCACCGGCACCTCCCCAGTTTGCAAGTGACGGATACAGATTAAGCCCTGTTAAGATCACAGATAATAAGATCAACAGGATACTGCACCAGCTACCCGACATCTCTTTATCAAGTCCAAGGCTTTTACAGATATTTAAAATGAACTGCCCGATGCAGCAGATAATCCCTCCCATCACAAATGCCTTTGCCATATTTGCTGCAAGGTTGTGTTTTGGGGTGATGGACTCCACATATTCATTGTATGCCTGGTCTCGTACTTTTTTGTCTGCGCCGTATGACACTTTGGATAAATTTTTCTGCTTTTGCTCATCTGATGTTTTGGCTGAACTGCTTTGTTTGGTGGTTGGTTGTGCCATGGTTTTTCCTCCCGTATATTTTCCTCTTATTGGAATAGTATGTCAGATCTTTTCTATATTTATTCGCAGCTTTTCAAAAGAACTCTTAGAATGGGCAGATGCTCCCTATGACTCCAATCCAAATTACCCTGAACAGTTGATTCACAAAATCGTCACCGTCCACAGATACTGCTCGCCTTTTCCCCACAGGAGCAGCTCCTTCATCTGTTCATCATACTCATCGGTCGGCTTATAGTCCTTTAGCATCGAAAACAGGTACTTTTCCTGTTCATCCTTCGGCTCTGTCTTTTCGATTTCCTGATGTAAAACTACCCCCAGTTCGATCGGTTTGATGTCATCTGAAATCTCAACCCCGGATAATTTTGCAATAAGCCCTGCCGCATAATAAAATTCGTAGTTGCCGGTCAGGACAGATTTCTGCATGTTGCATTTTATGATAACACTCTGACGTGCGATGGATGTGACCATTTCTCATTCCCCCTGTTTGTATTCATTATGAAAAATCCGGAACAAAAAATTGTTCCAAACCTCTATCATTTTAATCTGAAATTTTTCACACGTCAAACCTCTCCTACGACAACCCTTCCCCGATTTTTTTCACAAAATAATAAAGCGCCCCGCACGTCTTGCCGACCGCCATCGTCCACATGACCCACTGGAGACCAACTTTCAGTTTTGCCCTGCGAAACAGGATTGGGAATGTGTTTAATATCTCTGCGAGAGCCACCGCGATGCAGCCGACAAACATTCCCGCCGAGAGTCCGTACAATCCGAGAAAGATATGTCCTGATACCTGTCCAAGCGGAATATGCATCTGCAAAAACACGGAGACGATATTTCCAAGTATCCCACCAAGGATGATCGCCTGCTCAAAGCAGAGTGTATTCGCCGCACGGTTGCATTTTCCGATCATACGGGGAACGACACCGATGACGATCACAAACGCGAACGTTCCCGCAGCGACCGCACCGCCAAACGCAATTCCTAAAAATCCGAGCAGAATATGATTAAGAAACATCTATGCTGTGACCTCCTCTGCCTGCATTTTCAATAAATGTGGTATCCACATCTTTTTCGTATTTCCGCATCTCGATCTGGATCGGCGTTGGATCGGGCGTGATCTTCTTTCTTCCGACATGATTGAAAAATAAAATGATGCCAAGTCCAAGTCCGATGCAGTAGCACACTTCAAGCTCATTCACACCGTCCGCCTTTGTCCCCATCACCTGTCCGTATAATTTGTCAAACACATCCGTCACGGAAATATCGTTGTTAAATGCCATGATCGTAAATGCCGAACCAAAAAAAATGATAATGCTAAGCAGCACGGTTTTGATTGCATTCACCACCTTTGGCTTTTCCGGGTTCGGAATATATTCTATGATAAAATCACTCTCGCCCTCATTGGAGATCGTCAGCGACGGATAATCTTCATGAATCTGCTCAATGATCTTTAACACAGAAAAAACCTGCATCTGGTTTTTCTCTTTTTTCTCATCTTTCTGATTCGTAAAACTGTATATCTTTTTCTGTTTTAACTGACGCAGAACCGCCTCGTTCGTGCACTCCATCTTTGCAATATCGTTCAGCACGACATGCCGGTCAAAAACGATCGTGTTCTGCTCGATTTTCAAATAAAGTGTTTCGTTATTTACGCCCATATCTTATCCACATCCTCATCCTCCGAATTGTCATATACCAACATTCCATCCGTCGGTATCTCATTTTCTTTCCGATATTTTGTGTAGAAACAAACCCCGACCACCAGTATCATAACTATCACTCCAAGTAAAACTGCTCTGTATTTTCTACAATTCATAGTAAACCTCATTTCTGAGCAACTTGTTGCGAAGAGGCAACGAGAATCTCAAATTCTCGTAGGCATGTTTTTTTATGCCTTGTCATAGAAGCTATTTGTTTTTGCTCAGAAACAAATAGCCGTGCGAAAAATAAGCTATCGAGCTTATTTTTCACACTAAGCCTCCATTGATTTCTGACTTTGCAAATTATTATCTCTTTTTTTGGGGATATTATGTATAAACAAAATAGAAGCATTAGAATATGTAAAATTACTTTTACAGGAAATTATTGCATATGGCATCTTACTTTTTATTGGAAAGTATATAATTTTTTACACATGACAGATTGCTTTTTATCCAAAAACATGTTATTTTTTCATGAGTGTTCATAATAAAAACTCCTGTCTGGCAGGAACGGGATTTTAACATAACAGTTGAACAACTATAATGATCAATTTCACTGATAGAAAGGAACTGCAACATGGCAGTCACAAAGGAAATTTTATCTTTAGCGGTGGAAACCGGTGATGCACTTCTTCGAAATGGCGCAGAAGTATACCGTGTAGAAGATACCGTAATGCATATCTTAGAGGCATATGAAATTGAAGAATATGACGTTTATGTGCTCTCAAATGGAATTTTTGCGAGTGCAAATGAAAATAAAGATGATGCGTGCAGCATGATCCGTCATATCCCGCTCGGTCAGACACATCTTGGGCGTATCGCAGCCTTAAACCAGCTTTCGAGGGAAATCTGTTTCCACGAATGTTCCCTAAAAGATGCGTGGACACGTTTAGATGAATGTAAAGCGATTCCCACCTGCAGTAAATGGACGGAAGTCTTTTTCTGCGGTCTTGGAAGCGGCAGTTTTTCATTTCTGTTTGGCGGAACTCCGTTAGACGGCGTGATAGCATTTATCGCCGGCGCACTTTTAAATATGGTGTTAAAAAAGTTTTCACAGCGGAAAACTTCAAAATTCATCACCAATATTTTCGGCAGCGCACTTGTGACACTCGTCAGTCTGATCACTTTTTCCATTGGACTGCCGGTTTTGTATGACAAGATCATCATCGGTGCGATCATGCCGTTAGTGCCGGGGATCGCATTAACGACTTCAATCCGCGATTTCTTTAACGGCGATTATCTCTCCGGCGCGATCCACATGATCGATGCGGTTCTCACCGCTTTTTGTATTGCGGCAGGTGTCGGAACCGTCATGACGATCTATAATCTTATAGTAGGAGGTATTTTGTAATACTATGTTTATCCAGTTTATTGTCAGTATGATCGCAACGCTTTCTTTTGCCGTGCTGTTTTGTGCACCAAAATCAGAACTTCTCTTCTGCGGACTTACCGGTGCGATCGGATGGATCGTCTATCTGATCTGCCTGCAGTTTGACACCGGAACCGTCATTGCAAACATGATTGCAACGCTCGCCCTCACAGTCTTTTCAAGGGTGGTTGCAGCCCTGCGGAAAAATCCTGTGACCATCTACCTGATCGCAGGTATTTTCCCACTGGTGCCGGGGGCTGGTATTTATTATACTTCCTATTATTTTATTATGAATGACATGAGTGAATTTTCACGTTACGGAATGGAAACGATCAAAGTTGCCGGTGCGATCGTACTTGGCATCATCTTCGGATTTTCCCTGCCGCAGGCATGGTTTAACGCACTGCAGCACCGGACAAAACGGCAAAGCAGCCATGCCTGATGCCAGCATCGCAAAAGAACTTACAGAAAAACAGAACGGATCCCCTTCTGCTCTAATTGATTCTCAAATACATCGCAGATAGACCGGTCAAACTCCCTGATATCCGTTACCGTTTCGTCCATGATATATTTTCCGCTTTCAATACGCGCCATTTCTAAAACATCATTGAGAAGGGATAGCAGATATTCACTGGAACTTTTGATCTTGCCAAGATAGTCCTCCCGTTTTTCCACGTCATCCCCATATATTTCTAAAAGATCAGTATAACCAATGATGGCGTTCATCGGCGTGCGGATGTCATGAGACATATTAAACCAAAAGGCTGATTTTGCATGGCTTGCTTCCTCGGCTCTCTTTAACGCCTGCTCTAATTTTTGACGGCTTTCCCTTTCCTCTTCGACAATGTCATCGATCGGACGGTAGCCAAGAATGATCTTGTAGCTGTCATCATCTGAATAAAGACGCACTGCCCGCGCTTCAAAGTATTCCATTCCTGCACGGTTCGGCAGTGTTCTGTGCCGGTATACAAAGCTCTCATGATCATCCAGATATGCCATCAGATTCCTGTTGTCAAACATTTCCATAAAGCCCGGGGCCGACTCTTTCACGACAAAAGTATTATAAGAATGCCGTATCCATTGAGAATAGCATTGTATGCTGCCAGACTGGAGTTCTTCGGCAGCACAGTGGGAGAATGATTTTTTCTTGATGACAGTCATGGTATCTGCCATCAGGTCGCATAAGTATGCCGCAGTGTAGTCAATGCACAGAGCGTCATAAAAATGTCTTTCCTGTTCAGATTTATCAAGTGCGTGCTGTAATTCGACAAGCGTTTCGCGTACATTGGCATCCTTGTCTTCAATGTGCCTGACCTTGTCAATGGTTATATTTAGCATTGCAGTTTTCTCCCCGAGTTTATACTATCTTAAGCTGTATTTTACCTTCCCCCGCAGGCAAAGTCAACCTGGTGTGCTGTCCGTTTTACGCTCTATATCCCTTTTCTTTTGAGCATACCGTAATGCATTGTATCTGGTGTGTAGTTTTGGATTTTTATCTTATTTGCAAGTCAAACAGTCAGGATTTTACCGTTAAACAAAATATGATATCTCATTGCCATATCCTGTACCCAGTTCACAAAAGGATCCCAGCCATCGTTTAACACCTCTGCGCGAAAAACAATCTTTTTCTTCTCAAGATTTATCACAATCCTCTGTTTCTTGTATTGATCCAGATAGAAAAATTCTATGCTTTTTATATCACTCCACGGTATGCTTTTTTTCCTCAAAAAATGGATTACCTCTAACAAATATCCTGTACAATACACTTTATAACAGCAGTAATGCGCCAGCACATAAACGCCATAGATGTTAAAAAATCCCATACAAAACAGTGGAAAAATTCCATCTCTGCCTTGAAAAAATTCTATCATCACCTGTGCATCTTTGTTTCTCTCATGCAAAAAAGATAATACAAACATCATATCCAGCGCAGTAACTGCAATCGGGAGCATGTAGTATCTGCTGCTACACCGCAATACCTGAAAATTACCTTCCCCGAAACATTCCTTTTGGTTTTTTCGCCGAAAAATATATTTTTCAATTCTTTCAAAACATTCAATCAGTATCAATCCGACTATGTTTATTCCGACCAGACTTCCCGTGCTGATCGCAAAATCTTTTATCAGCTTCAAATTCGACTCTGCGTCATCACTGAGCAGCATACAGGCAACAGCAAATAAAATATTTGAAATAATGAACAGAAGGAAAAAAAGTATAATCAAATCTGTTGTTGAAGTTTCGCTTTTGTCTTTCATTTGTGAGTGTCCTTCCTGCCTTTGCATACTAACTGTTTTCTTTCCAATTTCATTGTATTGATTATATGCAAAATCAATCATAAAAACAATCGTATTTTTTTACGATTGATTTTATGACCGTTTTCAATCATATCGAAATCTTATCCACGCGGGAAAAAAAATCCTTTCGATATTTTTCAGGGGTTGTGTACAACACTGGGGCAACAGTTGACGGAAACAGCAGTTTAGCTATAAAATAGATAACAGATGGAGGAAGCTGCGAGCATGAAATTAAAACATAGTATTTTAGGGTTACTTTTACTTTTTACCCTGATACCGCTTGGTATCTTCGGAATATTTTCCATTTATGAAACGAACCGCAAGATTGATGAGCTGACGGAGCAGAATGTGCGGGCGATCAGCGAAAATCAGGTGATGAATATCAAAAACTTTACGCAGGACCGCAATAACGAGATGGACATGATCGCGAGTTATCAGCTGACGCAGAACGCGATCCTTTACAGTCTAAGGGAAAATGAAAGCCCTCTGGCACGAAACTATGTAGACAATCTGCTGAAGGAACGCAAAAAATACAGTATCTTTGTAGCGAGCATCTCTGTGGTAAACCGGAATTTTCATGTGGTCAGTTCAAGTGAAGAGTACGAACCGGGCACTGTCAGTGCAATGAAAGATGTCGATCCTAAATATCAGACCGGCGAATTTATGATCGGTGACGTGTATGAGCGTATAACAGATGACGGCAGGAAAAATGTCGTGCCCGCCTATACCGGCGTCTATTATAATAATGAACTGATCGGCTATGTGATGGAGGAGCTGGATACGGCATATTTTGACGACCTGCGGCTGAATATGGACACTCTTGCAGATGGAACTTTCTATCTTCTCGACGGCAATGGGGCGATCATCACGGCAGGTGACACAAAAAACAAGAGAAGCTTAAAGACATTTGTCTCTAAAAGTTCCGACCGCAATGATTTTCAGAAAAAATGGGATGCGATCGACCATGAGAAAAATCCGTCCGGTTATGTGCGCTACCGCTATCACAGACAGGATTATATTACATATTATTCCGATGTGGAAAATACCTGCTGGGGCATCCGTGTGACTGAAAATCTGAGTGCACAGAAGCAGACTGGAAGAACCTATGGCATGCTGATCACGCTCGGTCTTTCTGCACTCATCATCGGCGTGTGCTGTACACAGTATTTTATGACAAAGAAAATTTTCGCACCGATTACCCATATTCTGCAGGTATTTGCGCAAATCAGGGAAAGTGAGGATTATTCCCTGCGCGTTCACATTCAGGAAAAACATGAGACAGGTGAACTGGCTGCGGGTATCAACGAGCTGTTAGACTATGTGGAACAGGCAGACCGGAAAGAAAAAGAGCGTCAGCAGAAACTTTTACAGATGGCAGAGAACGACCCTCTGACCGGTATCAAAAATAAAAAAGCGATTGAAAAAGAGATGCTTTCGATGGTGCAAAGGGCGGTTGAAAGCCATGAACAGATCACATTCGGCTTTGTCGATATCGATGATTTCAGGGATTATAATACCAATTACGGTCATCAGGAGGGCGATGCTGTCATCCAGTTCGTAGCGCAGACACTTAAAGAAAACATACACGGTGCAGTCGGCAGGATCGGAGGGGACGAGTTTGCATTTTGCTATGCCGGTGAGTTAGAACCGGAACGCATCCGGCATAATGCCGACAAAATTCTTGAGATTCTGCGCACGCAGCATGTAAACGAACAGACCGGCGAGGTGCTGCCGGTGCCGTGCAGTATCGGCATTGTCATGTCCCAGGGCGATACGCTTGACTATACACAGCTAATCCGCAAGGCAGATCTGGCAATGTATCAGGCAAAAGAGAACGGCAAGAATACATTTGTCCTGAACGTGGACTGACAGGCAGGCTTTCCAGTGTACTGTATCAATGATTCAGTACACTAGCTCTGCTGCCCTGCGATCTTTGCCGCCAGCTCTTCTAAATACTCCCACCTGTCCATCTTTTCTTCTAACATTTTCTCTGCGTTTTCTTTCTCCTCAACCAGCTCCCGCAGCTTTGCTGCATTGGTGGCATTCGCTGCCATCTCGTTATCTAAATCTTCTAACTTTAGTTCGAGTGCTGCAATATCATCCTCGATCGTCTCGTATTCTTTCTGCTCTTTATAGCTGAATTTCAGTTTCTTTTTTTGCTTCCAGGTTGCAGTCGAATCATTTTTTTCGATCACACTTTCTTCGGATTTCTGGTTTTGTGAATTACCCGATATATCGGCACCAGCAGACCGCGCCGCAATGTTTCCACCCGGTGTCCTGCCCTCTGCCGCAAGTCGGTTTACATAATCTGTATAGCCGCCTTCATATTGTTTCAGTTTTCCGTCTCCCTCAAAGGCAAAGATACGCTTCATTGTTCTATCAAGGAAATAGCGGTCATGCGATACCGTGACAACAATGCCATCGTAACGATCCAGATAGTCCTCTAAAATTGTCAGCGTAGCTATATCAAGATTGTTTGTAGGCTCATCCAGCAGAATAAAGTTCGGGGATGTCGCCAGTACCCGAAGCAGATTTAATCTTTTCTTTTCCCCGCCGGACAGTTTTCCAATCGGACTGTACTGTTTTTCCGGCGGAAATAAGAAACGCTCCAATAAAACAGATGCAGATATGACTCCGTCCACAGTCTGAATATATTCTGCTGTATCCTTTACATAATCAATCACTCTCTGATTTGGGTCCATATATGACAGATCAATTTCATTTTCATCCTCATTTTTTTCTGAGGCTATTTCCTGCGCATAATATCCCATTTTCACAGTCTGTCCGATGATAACCTGCCCGGAATCCTGTGGAATAATGCCTGCAATAATTTTCATTAAAGTAGACTTTCCACAACCGTTTGGTCCGATAAATCCAACCCTGTCTCCCTTCAAAAAGATATAAGAAAAATCATCGATCAGTTTTCTTTCTCCATAGGCCTTGCAGATGTTTTCCAGCTCCACGGTCGTTTTTCCCATTCTTGTAGAAATAGAACTTAATTCTACCTGCGAATCCTGCACCGGAGCCTGACGGTCTCTCAACTCTTCATAGCGCTGGATGCGTGCTTTCTGTTTTGTAGAACGTGCCCTTGCTCCCCTTTGTATCCATTCCAGTTCCACACGCAGGATCGACTGACGTTTTCGTTCACTGGCTGTTTCCATTTCCTGACGCTGGGTTTTTAGTTCCAGATACCCGGAGTAATTCGTCTGATAACTATAAATTTTTCCTTTATCAATCTCCACGATCCGGTTGCACACACTGTCTAAGAAATACCTGTCATGTGTTACCATGATAAGCGCACCTCTCCATTTTTTCAGATAATCCTCCAGCCAGTCTGCCATATCATTATCTAAATGGTTTGTAGGCTCATCCAGCAGCAGAATATCTGCCGGGGAAAGAAGTACGGATATCAGCGCAAGACGCTTTCTTTGTCCACCGGATAACTGTCCCGCAGGCTGCATGAAATCTTTAATGCCAAGCCGCATCATCATTGCCTTGGCATCACTTTCAACAGACCAGCGGTTTTCATCCGTTACATTTCCTTCCAGCACACATTCCAGACTGCTTTTTTCCGGTTCGAATTCCGGATGCTGCGGCAGATAACGTATGACCACATGGTTAGCAGTCGTAACAGTTCCCTCATCTGTCTCCTCTTCCCCCATGATCATCCGCAGAAGCGTTGTCTTTCCGGTTCCATTGATACCAATAACACCTATCTTCTCCCCATCCTGCAATGAAAATGATGCACCATCAAACAGCTTTCTTTCGGCATAGACCTTTGTCAGATTTTCTATATTAATCAGATTCATGTTATTTCCTCTTTTACTTTATTCTATGGCTCATGATACATCAAATAAATTTAGTACAGCTTCAATCCACTGCGTACCGGTTCACTTGTCAGATCCACACCCAGTTTTTTGAAAATTTTAATATCCACCTCGGAAAGCATAACCGAAGTATGCACCTGACAGCCACGGAGTGCAGGAATCTGCTCAATGGCGCATTTTGCATTTTCATTGGAAACCGCTGCAAGAGATAACGCAATCAAAACCTCGTCTGTGTGAAGTCTTGGATTCTTTCCTCCTAAGAAACGTACTTTCAGATCCTGAATCGGCTCAATTGCCTCCGGGCGGATCAGCTTTTCATCATGTGCAATTCCGGCTAAATATTTTAAAGCATTTAAAAGCAATGCTGCTGATGCTCCAAGGAAATCAGACGTTTTTGATGTAATGATCGTTCCATCCGAAAGTTCGATCGCTGCGGTCGGAACACCCAGTTCCTCTGCACGCTTCTTTGCTGCAACGGTAACTTTTCTGTCGTCTGTCGTGATCTTCGCCTGTTTCATTAATAGTTCGATCTTGTAAACTTCATTTTCAGTCGCTTCTTCTTTTACCAGCTTATTCACTGCGGTGTAATAACGCCTGATAATTTCCATTTTAGATGCCACACAGCAGGCTTCATCATCGATGATGCAGTTTCCTGCCATATTTACTCCCATATCGGTCGGAGATCTGTAATAGGTATTTTCACCGTAAATTCCCTCAAAAATAGCATTTAAAACAGGGAATATTTCTATATCACGATTATAATTTACCGTTGTCTTTCCATATGCCTCAAGATGGAACGGATCAATCATATTCACATCATTTAAATCTGCTGTTGCAGCCTCATATGCAAGGTTGACCGGGTGCTTCAACGGAAGATTCCAGATTGGGAATGTCTCGAACTTCGCATAGCCGGCTTTGGTTCCGCGAATGTTTTCATGATAAAGCTGTGAAAGACAGGTTGCCATTTTTCCGCTTCCAGGCCCCGGCGCAGTAATAACCACAAGCGGTCTTGTCGTCTCAATATAATCATTTTTTCCAAAACCATTCTCGCTGACGATCAGTGGAATATTCGACGGATACCCCTCGATCTTATAATGCTGATATACTTTGATTCCACGTTTTTCGAGTTTTTCCCGAAACTGCACTGCACCATTTTGTCCGGCAAACTGTGTGATGACCACACTTCCGACATAGAGTCCTTTTTTCTCAAACTCTCCGATCAGACGGACAACATCCACATCATAAGTAATGCCAAGGTCTCCACGCACCTTGTTTTTCTCAATATCTGCAGCACTGATCACAATTACGATTTCTGCAACATCTGAAAGCTGCATCAGCATCTGGAGCTTACTGTCCGGTGCAAATCCCGGCAATACTCTTGACGCATGGTAGTCATCAAATAATTTTCCACCAAATTCCAGATACAGCTTATCACCGAACTGGCTGATGCGTTCTTTGATATGCTCCGACTGAATTTTTAAGTATTTTTCATTATCAAATCCTGTTCTCATTTTAACTATCCTCTTATGTTTTATTTCTCTCTCAGACACGGAATATATTATACTATATAATCCAGTCAAAATACACGTTTTCTTTTTCCTTTGTTCATTATAAAAAGCTGCCTAATGATATTATCACTATCATTGGCAGCTTTTCTCCTACACATTCATTTTCACTTTATACCTGTCTCTCTTATTTGACCACAACTTTTATTTTTTGTGCACATCCGTTTGATGCATATACATATATAGAACAGGATCCTTTTCCTTTCGCGGTGATCTTACCATTTTTAGATACCACTGCCACTTTACTGTCTGATGTAGCATATCGGAATTTCGATATATGATTAATGATCGGACGTTTCTTATCCTTCTTGACAATCGAAGCTTTTACGACAGCTTTTTTCCCTTTTGCCAATACATAAGAAGTCTTTTTCAGTTTAATGCTTTTTGCATCTGTTACTGATTTATTCTTCTTTCCTGCTGCATGTATCGTGATCGATTTCGCAACTGTTACTTTTTTGCCATCAACCATCTTATATGCAAGAACATGACATTTTATATTTTTTTTCTGATTGATTCCTTTCTTTTTCAATTTGCTGATCTCAACAGATAAACTATCCGCTGCCTTTACGGACTTTACAACCTTTTCCTTATCTTTTCCGCAGTATGCCATATAAACATCATAACCATCTGCATCTTTAACTTTTCCCCAAGTTACCTTGACCGTCTTTCCTGCTTTCACATTAAATTTCGAATTTAATGCTGCGTCTTTTGCCTCTGTCCTTTTTACTTTTACCGGTTCCCTTTCCGTATTCTTTTTATCTGCTGCCTCAGCTTCTCTTTTTCTTGTTTCACTTACATATTTGCAGACACTACAGGTATATCTTTCCATACCTGCTGTTCCATAAACATGAGCTGCTTCATCCTTTTTTTCTGTGGTGTGTTCACACATGGCATCATGCCAATGAGAAGTATCATTGCTGCTCCACTCATCCTTGAATGTGTGCCTGTGTTCTACCCATTTTGCATAAAGAGTCGTGTCGGCAGTAAGTGCCTGTCCCGGCCGCGCAATTGTCGTAAAATCTGCATCTGTATACCAGCCGACAAAATCATATCCATCTTTCGTCGCAGCTGGCAGTGGATCCGGCAGGTTCGTCTGATTTCCCTCTGCTATCTGACTGCCACCGTTTGTATTGTAGATAATCTTATATTTAATGTTAGCATTTTCTACGATCGTATATGGCGTATTTTTTAACAATGGGCCGGAGCTGTCAAGATTAAAATACCAGTTAAACTCGCTATACCCCACCTTATCCGGATGATCCTTATGGGCTTCCGTAGCCACCACCTCAGAGCGTTTCATGTCTCCAGTACCGTAATCCGTGCCCGTCGTAATCCATATCATATTGCACTTTTTACAAACCACAATCTGTCTGTCTACCGTTAACTGAACCCCCCTGTAAACCACATCTCCAGCTTTCAATTCGGCAGGATCAATCGTTCCCGTTGTATATTGTGCTGCATGTACCTGTGTCGTTCCCATTGCAGCAAGCATCAAAAATGCCATCATCATTGATACAACTACATTTATGTACCTGCTTCTGTGTAACTTATTCATCCTTTGCATCTCCTTTTCTGCTAATTTTCTACCAGATAATCCCGTTTTTCAAATCCGAGCATATGTGCAAGTACACTGATTGGAAAAATGTGAAGCTCTCTGTTTAATTTTGTCACCGAATCATTATAAATCAGCCGGCTGGTCTGCACCATTTTTTCATAACACTCTACCGCGTCCATACATTTGATGTATTCATTTTCATCAGTCGAACCCGGATATTCTTCTAAAACCGTCTGTGTCCGGAAAAGCACCTCGTTTATCACACCTTCCTGTCGCAAAACCTCCTCCGGTGTGGAAGTTTCCATAATGATACACCGTTTTTCATTTACTTCATCCGTAAGTGTCTGTGCCTCGTATCCTGCATATTTTTTTGTAAAATCAAGCAGGGAAAGTAACGCATCAAACCGTGACGAAAGCTGCACTCCGATCTGATTCATGGAATGATTGATATTTTCATCCATGATTGCTAATTTTTTCCGTACAGAAACAATCCATATGGCAAGTAAAATCACAAGCAAACAAACAATTACAGAGATTTCCATTCAAAAACTCCTTTACTGTACAAAATATACTGCATTGTATCCGGAAGTATCGGACAATGCTACCATTGTCAGTCCGTCAAAATCTGCAAACACGCAGGCGTATACCAGATCTGTGCCGTTATTGTCAAATGTTAAACGCACACCTTCATCCTCATAATGATATTCGCAGACACCGTCTAACGTTCCACCTCCCTGTACCATCTGTACAGTGGAACCATCATCGCTAAACACGATCTCCAATTTTCCGCCATACTGCTCTAATGCAGCATCATAATCGTCCTGTGTCATTTGCACACCGCCAAGGTTACCCCCACAGAAACTCCAGGTTGTTCCTGCTAAGTCCGGCATCTCTAAAATCGGCACATCAAGCAGGCAGAATAAGTCTTCGGTAGAATCTGTTTCCACATCTTCGCTTTGTGCATCTGCTGCCTCTGTGTCCACAACAATATCTGCTGCATCGTTCTCTGCCACATCGGTCTCCGCATCAGTGCCAGTATCTGCCACATCTACATCTGCCTCTGCGTTTGTCACTGTGCCATCAGCAGTCTCCTCGGTATTCCCGCAGGCGGTAAAAGAGAATGCCAGCATTGAACTCAACATAATTGCTAAAATTTTTCTTTTCATAATCTTTCTCTCCTTTGTCATTTGTTTTTCATTTCTCTCTGTTGACATTAATGTACCGTATTTTGTGCTACAGTGGATTAACTTGTTCTGAATCGACTATAATGTGCACTCAATCGACATCCTTTTATTTTTCATCTGTAGTTTTGTTATTTCTTTTAAAGTGCAGCAAAAAGCTGCACCCTATAAAGAAACGCGTAAAATAAATTTATTATCTTCTACCAGAAAGCTGTACATACCGCCATACCTGTCAACAATTGCACAAATACTGCGTACGCCGATTCCATGCCCCGGCCGGTCGGTAACCGGAACACCGTTTTCAAATACTACTTCTTTTCTGCATGGATTCGTGACCTGAAAAAAGAACCTCCCGTTCTTCTCATACGCTAAAATATCTATCGTTCCCTTCTGCTCCTGTGCAGTACACGCATGGAGTGCATTTTCTAACGCATTTGATAAAAGCACACACAAATCTGTCTCCGAAACCGGAAGAATATATGGTACCACCGCTTTTATGTTCATTGTGGCACCAGCACTTTCCGCCCTTCCTGCAAAAGAGGAAAAAATAAGATTGACCGTCTCATTCTCACAGTAATTTTTTACCCTGCCTGCCTCAATCTGCGCACATACTTCATGAATGTAGCCTTCTGCCTGTTCAATTTTTCCATTCTCGATACATGATAACAGATGCTGCATATGATGTCTTAAATCATGCCGGTAGGTACTGGCATCTTTCTGCGACTCCCTCAAAGCCTCAATCTCGCGGACCGCCTGGGAAATCTGGAGATTCAGACAGCTCTGCATCTGCTCAAGTTCATTTTTCTTCCGCTCCTCCTCTGAAGTACGAAGCACAAACACCAGATAAGCAATACAGCAGACGAACGGCATAAATTCCACTGCCGCCGGTATACCTTCTGAAAGTAAATCCGTATAAACTCTCGTCAGGTAATCAAAGCCGTATCCCAATGCCGGAATCAACCCGAACTGAAGCTGTATTGACACGGGATAATTTGATATTGCCCGCACCGAGGGTGCCACAAAGCGCAGTAAAAGAAATAATAACGGCAGTGTAACAATCAGTTCCGTCACATTTTGCACCGTTTCACTGTTCACAAACACAGCCATTATAAAAAGTGCCACCCACCTGCGAAGCTGACAGCAGAGATAAGCAGTCAGCACGGAAATCACTGTCCACAGACGTTTTTTCGTTAAAATGTAAAGGGCAATACACATCGGGACATGTGTGATCACAGGATAAAGATAACGGATCGTCGCTGCCCCAGCCAACAGATACATCACGCCCTGTATGGCAAGCAGCACAAAAATACTTCCAACAAGAAATTCCCGTTTTTCTTTCGTCCAGTGAATATCACAAAAAGCCCCGGACAAAACCATGCCGAATATCCCGACTGCTGCACCATTTATTACATAAAGAAGATTCATGATAAAAATACCTGCTTTCTGTTAAACGCATACTCGAGATATTTATTCTTTATCTCCGAGCATTTCCCATGCGGGATTGGTATTTCTGCAAGACTTATCAGTTTAATTGCACGGTAAGAAATATTCTGTATATAATCCATATTTACCAGAAATGACCGATGTGGCCGTAAAAAATTGCCATAAGGCTTTAACTGCAAAAATAAATCGTCTAAACTGCCGACACTCTCAAATACTTTTCCATTTCCGAGATGAAAAAAGAGCGTCCGTCCTATCACTTCACAATATTCTAACTTTTCAAGGGCAATTCTTGTAATTCCTTCTTTGCTCCGCAGAATCAGACTGTTTTCCTGTGTCTTTGTGCACTCTGCAAGCACGGAATCCATCAGCCGGAAAAAGCTTTCCTCCCAGACTGGCTTTAACTGATAAAAATATGCCCCGACCGTATAAGACTGTACTGCAAACTCCGGAGATGAGGTAAGAAAAATAATTTTCATATTATTATCATACTGTCTGATTTCTTTTGCAGTCTCAATTCCGTTTTCCCCCGGCATTAAAATGTCCAAAAATAAAATATCGAAAGAAAACCCTTTCTCAATCGCGGCCAGTAACTCTAAGGGACTCTGAAATACCGTACAGGTAAGGTCTTCGTCTCTTTCTTTTTTATATTTGTCCAATAAGATACCAAGTTCTTTTAATATCTCTAAATCATCATCACAAAATGCTATTTTTAACATAAACTTTCCATCAACTCTTTCCATATTCCTCTTTGGCAAAATGCATTCTTCTGATATAGCGCAGACACTCCGTCTCCGGCATCGGTTTCCCGTAATAATATCCCTGGATCATATCTACACCAAGCGCCTCTAAGGCATCATTCTGTTCTTTCTTTTCCACGCCCTCCATGATCAGTGGGAGACCGAGTTTTTGTATCGTCTTTATTTCATTTTCAATCACGATTTTTGCAGTTGGATTTTCAAAATAGGACCAGGTCATGTTTTTATCAATCTTAATTTCCCGAAATGGAAAACGGATCAGATAAGAACAGTTCGAATTGCCGCTTCCATAGTCATCCATCGCAAACCCCATGCCAATTTTGCCAAACTCCTGCATGTGCCATAACATCAGCTTTGGTGCCTCAACTGCTGTCCGCTCCGTCAGTTCCAGCGTGATCATATGTGCCGGCACATAATAACGCTCTAACACTGGCAGTATGCTTTCTTTCAGATTCCGGTTCAGACACTGCGCTGCAGCAATATTTACATGGATCGTCCGTATTCCAAGTGATGGGTTCGGAAGCACATGTTTTGCCAGAAAACGACAGCACTCTTCAAGTACGATCTCACTGATCTGTGTGATCGTTCCGTTTTGCTCCGCCAACGGAATAAACTCATCCGGTGGAATGGCTCCAAGTTTTTCATCCTTCAGACGCACCAGCGCCTCTAATGATACAACACATTTTTCTTTCAGTGAATAGATCGGCTGATAATATACTTCAAATCTGTTTTCCGTAATTGCACGATCCACCGCCTGCTCTACCTTATTTCTGCGGTAATAGTCTTTTTTTACGGCTTCATCCACCTCAAAAAAGACCTGTTTCCCTGAATTTTGTGCCGCTTCCAGCAAATATCCATACAGTGCCCTGTACTCTGCCAGAGAACAAAAATCTCTCGGATAATGCAGGGTGATCATGACCTCGTTTAAAGAAATCGAATTGCCAGACACATGAAAATCCTGTTCAAATCTTTTTTTGATCTGCCCCTTTATGTGTTCTTCTTTTCCCTCATCCAGCAGGATGGTAAATGTATCCTCCGCATTGCGAAACACACAGAACTTTCCACACAGTGCGGTAAGATAATGTCCCACTTCGGCAAGCAGCCGCCTGCTGTTTTCATATCCTAAAAGCATTTCGATATGATGCATCTGTCTGATATGTACCACAAGAAATACTTTTTTCCCGGATTGCTCCGTTACATTTTTCATCTGGATCAGAAATGCCTGCTCATCACTGGTTCCGGTTTCACTGTCAATATAAGCAGACGGATTCTGCATTGCCATATAGATCATCAGAATAAACAGCATATTTGCCGCACTGGTAAGCAGCATTTCTTTTCTCTCATACTGAAGCACCACCATAAGAACTGCCACAATACTGTATAAGATAACGATTACCTTGATCCGCGTCTCAATACGCGCTCTCCCCAAAAATATAAGAAGCAGGTTCATAAAAAAATAGTATCCAATATACACATAGCCAAACCATGCAAAATTTCCCTGATAATAGCTGCCATCTTTAAAATAAAAGAAAAAGCCCATCCACGGCGTCGCTAAAAGCATGATCTCGAAAAAGAAAAACGGGACCTTTCCCATGTATTTTATCATTCGACCTGCTACTCCGGAAAAGCTGCATACCTCTTCCATATAGCGGAACATCAGATAAGAAGCCGCTCCCTCTAACGCAAAAAAAGCAAACGTAAACAATTCGTTCCAGATTAATGGAACGATTGCTGCATTTGCCAGTCCAATACATGATAAAATATTTGCGATACACTCGCCAAGACACACCCCAAGCAGTCTGCCAAATACTTTTGACTTAACCGTTGGAAACTGTCTGATCAACAGGAAATGACCGCTGATAACCGCAAAAATGACGAGCGACATAATCTCGAAGTCATAATTATACTGCACCCGTCTGCTCCTCCTGTGCTTCTTTCGCCTGTATAATTGCTTCATTTAGCTGGAGCATCTTTGCATCCAGCATAGAAACAATATCGGAACATTCTCTTAGATCCCTGCTGATATAGCCGGGCGCATTTCCCTCAAATTTGTAATAGATCTTATGCTCTAAGCTTGCCCAGAAATCCATCGCCATCGTCCGGATCTGTATCTCCACCTTGGTATCGATCACGCGGTCCGATAAAAATATCGGAACAGTCACAAGCATATGATAACTTTTATAACCGCTCTCCTTTGGATTTTTAATATAATCCTTGATGGAAATAACGGTCAGATCATTCTGTTTTCCAATCATCTCTGCAAGCTTATAAATATCAGAAGTAAAAGAGCAGACAATACGGATACCTGCAATGTCATTGACATAATTGACCATGTTATCGATCGATGACTCATATCCGTAACGCTTTAACTTTTTCACAATGCTCTCAGGCGTCTTGATCCTTGACTTAATATATTCGATCGGGTTGTACTGATGTACCTGCTGAAATTCATCGTTTAAGATTTCAACTTTGGTACGTACCTCCTTCAATGCGGAATTGTATAAAAAAATAATCGTGTTCCAACTGTCAACGCCCTCACTTAAGGTGAATGGCTTTTCCATAAAAATCCTCCTTGTTTTGCGGAGTAAAATGCAATTTCATGCATATTATTCCTGTAATGACTACTGTTTACAGTATACCATACTTTCCTCATTATGGTGGATTTATTTCTAAACTTTTATGGATTTATAAGTCCAGCCTCATATCGCCTTCTTTGATCCAGCCGATCTTACGGAATAACACACTAAAAAGCCATGATAAAACGCCCGGCAGAAGAAAGCTTACGAAAATCAGTCCGATCCAGTCCATCGGTGTAATGGCAGCTTTGCTTCCCGCTTCAATATCTGCGATCCATCCGGTATAGACACCAATCTGTCCGACCAGTCCACAGGTTCCCATACCGGAGGAAACTGCTGCACCATTCATCTGTAAATGGAACAGACACGTTGCGATCGGTCCGGTGATTGCAGACGCCAATGTCGCCGGCAGCCAGATGCGCGGATTTTTCACGATATTACCCATCTGAAGCATGGATGTACCGATTCCCTGTGCAAACAATCCGCCCCATTTATTTTCACGGAAACTTGCCACTGCAAATCCAACCATCTGTGCACAGCATCCTGCAAGTGCTGCCCCTCCTGCAAGACCGGTAAGTCCAAGTGCGGCACAGATCGCAGCACTGCTGATCGGCAGTGTCAGTGCAATTCCTACGATCACTGATACAATGATTCCCATGAAAAACGGCTGCAGTTCCGTTGCCCACATGATCGCATTGCCAACTGCACTCGCTGCCGCACCGATCGCCGGAGCCCACCAGATAGAAAGCGCGACCCCGACAAAAATGGTCACAAACGGAGTGACAATAATATCGATTTTTGTCTCTTTGGAAACTGCTTTTCCGAATTCTGCTGCAAAAATTGCAACCACAAGTACCGCAAGCGGCCCACCTGCCCCGCCAAGTTCATTTGCCGCCGCACCGACTGCCGCAAGTGAAAACAGTACTAAAGGCGCTGCCTGCAGTGCATATCCGATTGCGATCGCCATTGCCGGTCCGACTGCCGCTTTCGCGTAAGTTCCGACTGTCACAAGAATCGGAATATGAAGCTGCGTTCCAAGTGTGCTTATGATTGTTCCGATCAAAAGGGATGCAAATAATCCCTGTGCCATCGCACCAAGTGCATCAATCAGGTAGCGCTTGACGGATATCTCAATGTTTTTCCGTTTACAAAATGCCTTTACTTTTTCCATAATTTCTCCAATCCGGAGTTTCTTACTCCTCTTTGCTGTTTTTCATGTGATTAACATGTGTCTTGTCAGCTTGTGACAGTGTAGCACAGAGGGGAGAAAAAAGCAAGGGATGTTGTCCCTTGCTTTTTTATGTCATGCAGTACTCTTATTCCGTTAATAACTTATGAACAGTTGTAACAAATGTTTCAACAACACCTATTGCATTTTCCACATCCTGCCGGTTAATATCATACAAATCTCCCGTCTGGTGATTTCTATCTGCCTGATGTGCTATCTTGTTTCTGCGTTCAAACAAATCTGTCAATGCTCTTGCCAATTTGTCTGCTGGTTTCACTCTGCTCTCCTTGTCATAAAACATTTCATTTGCTATTTTATCAAAAAAATCTTTTCCAACAATTAATGATAACTGCCCCTTAATCTCTTTCGCACTCATATATGTTTTTGATGCATGGTAAGACACAATTACCGCGTCAATCCACCCTGTATTTTCGGGATGCATAACAGCATCCATTACCTTATCAATCGGCACCTTTAAATCGGAATATCCCCGTGTTTTATCCCAGTGATTATTATACATTTGTACCATCGCATAAATTCCAAGACAATGCATATAATAATCCAGTGCACTTTCCAAAAACACAATCTGTGACCGATAAATATCTTTTACTGCTTTTTCTTCATGAACGTTATCTAATTGTTCTGCAATATGAAACTTTTCTTTTACCGTTTCCACATTTTTGCAAAACTGTTCATACATTTCATCAAGTTTTGAAACGTGCATATCCGGCACTAACATATTTCTGGAATTTTCATTTCTGGAACTGAGTCCTAGCTTTCGTTCCAAATTTATTCACCTCCCAAAACTTCGATCAAACTGCTTCCCTTTAACGGAATTGTCGAATATCGACCATTGATATATCCTTTTTTTATATTGTCATCCTTTCTGACATTTTTCAATTCCACTAAAGAATAATACTCTGTCGTGCATAACCCGGGATTTCTTTCTGCAAACCATATTTGATCTCTGCGGAATAAATCCAGATCCAACAAACTTGTATCATGGGAGGAAAAAATTAATTGTGGATTTTTTTCACTTTTCCAGTTTTTAAATGTGTGGATTAATTCATCTACAAGTGCAGGGTGGAGACTAGCTTCAAGTTCATCATAAAATAACACTTTTCCATTGACTAGCACATCTATAAACGGACATAGCAATTTAAAAAGTTTCTGTGTTCCCTGTGACTCCTCATTGATATTCAAAATATAATCTTTATATACAAACTTTACTTCTATTGTCTGCAATGAACCCATACCAGTTAACATCTGGACCTTATTTAATAATTCAAGCGGCATATCCTGTGTTGTCAATTGTCTGTTTTCTATTTTTACCTGGATATCCTTAATTGGAATTCCTATTTTTTGCATGAACACAACTAATATTTGTTTCATACCAGAATTTGTCCGAATCTGTTCTGCAGAGTATTCAAACCAATTATCAGGTCCAATTCCATGAACAATCAATTCTTCTTTAAAAAACCTGAAAGGATGAATGATTTCCTTTAAACTGCACCACGCTTCTGCCGTAGTCAGAAATAATTTATTACTTTTTGTCTTACTCTCCAGTTGAGACAGTTCTTTCTTATACTTTATTCCATATGAAAACTTTGTACCTTCACGTTCAAATATCTTCGCCTGTCTTCCAGATGGAAAATGATACAAATACTCATCCAGAAACTCAACATCATTCATGGAAAATCCATACGCATAACGTATTCCATCCACAACAAACTGAATATCAAACGCTGTCGGTTTCTCTGCTGAAAGTTTATGTGGTGTTCTCGGAATCTTATCTCCTTCCTGAAATTTCACACATTCCCTCACCAAAAAGCCTAGATACCCTACCGCATCAATCAATGTACTTTTTCCAGCACCATTTGCACCATATACAGATGTGATTCTTGACACCCGGTAATCATCAAATTCATACAATTCTTCCCGATGTGATTTATCACTTCCTGCAACCATGGAAAATACTATTTTCTCCTTAATTGCCTTATAATTACTGCATGAAAATTCAAGTAACATATCCCACACCTCCAATCACATTATATGTTTCTAAATATTTCATGTCAATAATTTATACATTGCTTTTGTGAAATATTCACATTTTTTGTGTTTTGTTTGTATATTTTATTCATTTGACATCTGCTCAAGGATTTTCCTGTTCATTTCATCATAAGAATCCCAATACTCTTTTCGTATGGAAATCTCCGTGTATCCAAAAAGCTCCCTGATTTTACTCATGATATCCCTGCCATAAAAACCTGTCAGGTTTTTAATTGTCTCATCTGTCACAGACACAATCTCATGCGCAGCAAGATTCCGGATATTACTTTCCACATTTCTAAGATCTTCCATCAACTGTTTTAAGCGGGTATCACTCGAAAAATGATCTGTGAGTATTTTCAGATGTTCTGAATATACATCTTTTGCTTCAAATCTTTTTCCCATTTTCTGATAATGACTATTCAGTACATCTCCTGCTTCCGTTCCATTTAATTTTTTTGCTGACCACATTCTCTTCCACTGTCCTGCACGCTTATACTGGTCGCAATAATCGTCTACTTTGATACCACACTGTTTTTTTAATATCATCTCAAACAAATCCACCACAATCGGTGTGATCGACCTGATAAAATCCACATACTCACCACGTTTTAATCGAATATCGATCGTAAGTGCATATTCAAAATATTTTCTCTGGGAAGAAGACCGCACCGGCAGACATTGAAAATTTGTTTTCTGGATTGTCTTATCAACATTCACAAAATCTAATAACACTCTCCTTGCCGCCAGATAAATTAAATCCCTATACTGCGCTGTCTGCTCCGCTGGTAATGAATCCGTGACATCAAGCGCAGCCTGATAATCATATACAAAAATATGTTTTTTTATAATTTCCTCTTTTTTTATCTTTGAAAGTGTCGGACACTGGATTTCCTTACATCTGTTTTGTGCACCTTCCAGATTATCCTCATCCAATCCCCATAAAGTCTCGACATCGTATCCCTCATGTATCTGCTCATTCAGTTTTCCTACCGGAGTCGCTACTTGAATTACTTTTGCAGGAAACTCCCCTAATGTCTGCAATACCAGCAATCCACTTTTCATTGCAGGCGTACCGGATGACACATTTAAAAGCAGTGTATCTGAATCATCCATCGTCTCATATATATGGCTGATCACCTTCCTGAAATCCTCGTAAAAATAATCAAATTCATGTACTTTGGTGAGCTCCCGGCGTTCTATGATCTCATAAATCATGGGACGATCCTGCATCTTTGCCAGACGGTCCAGACAATAACGATACCTGTCATCTTTCTCCTGAAAATCCAACATTTCTTTTGACATGTACAAAATGACTTTATCCGGTTTATAGAATCTGCAAATATGCAGTATTGATCCATCATGATAATTATTTAATGAAATCGGGTCGGTTCCTCCCACTGGTGTAAACAATATCGTCTGGTTCATAATAATCTCCATCTTTCGTAATAATGATTTAATTTTCCTGCATAGTTATTTAGTAAAAATTTATTCTAATTTTGTCCCCTTAGCGGGGTTCTTATATCTCAGTAAACCCTAATTTGATTTATCCGGGGCAGGTTTTCAAGTTTTCGTCCCCTCCGCGGGGTCTCTTATCTCAATTCAGGAAGATGCAAGAAAAATCAAACCCATCTGGTTCTCGTCCCCTCTACGGGGGTCTCTTATCTCAATTTTTATGGTGCGCAGTCTGCCGCCGTTTGTGTATATATTCTCGTCCCCTCTACGGGGGTCTCTTATCTCAATTAGCAAAGGCAAAATCACCATCACGGATTTATTCATTCTCGTCCCCTCTACGGGGGTCTCTTATCTCAATCTTGAATACATAGCCTAAAGAACAACCGTGATAGGCATTCTCGTCCCCTCTACGGGGGTCTCTTATCTCAATAAGCCTTCATTGATCGTTACATAATTAGTACGCATCCATTCTCGTCCCCTCTACGGGGGTCTCTTATCTCAATCCTGTCCCCTACACCTCCCAAAACACAAGGCTTTTATCCCCCATTTGCGGGGCAAACCCGCAAATGAGAGAAATCTCAATATCAAACTGGTGTATAACATTCTCAAAGCCTGATTTTAAGCCTATCGGAGCAAAATCATTATATTTCCTCAAATTCAATCCTCCCCATCCCCATATGATACAGCTTTCCCTGATACTTTGTACATTTACAGACATGCGGTGCCAGTTTAAGCTACAGGTCTTTGGTATGTTTATGCACAACATAATTTCTGCCCAGTGTATTTATAATATATCTTTTGTCATATTACCCTATAATAATCACTTCTTCATTTTTAATTTCAGGACTTGCCCCAAAAAGATTAACCTCTCCGTATCCTCTTATTTTGTAAACTCTTACGCTGTCCGATCTACGGTCAATCAGCTCTGGAATATCATGTAACAGACGTCGATATAAATTTTCCGTAATCATCGCCTCAAATGCCGATTTCTGAACCCGAAAACCATATCCATTCATTTTCTTCGCAAACCTGACTCTTCGCTTATTATCAACAATATCATAAATTACAAGAATATACAGCTTCTTTATGCTATTTTCTTCCTCAGTATTCCAAAAATAATTTTCCATTTGTCTTTCCCCCCACATTTATCAAACCAATTACCGAATGATCACCGGCATATATTCTTCCACATTTTCCGTTTCAATTGCCTTTACAAACTGATTGACCTGAAGATCCATTGCTCTCCGGAAGCTGACACTATAATCAATATATGAAAGATATTTGTTTTCTGTACGAAATTTTCCCTCTAACTTCTGAATATATTTCCGGAATCCATCCTTTTCTAAAAAGACTCCAGGCTGATCGATTCCAGTATAGAAATCTTCTTTTACCAATTCATGTCCATTTAACATACTAAGCGCTGTTGTGTCAATTAATACGGCTCTCCATTCTTCCATCAGATCACTTGCTAAGGTAGGATGCTTTTCTCTGTCTTTATGCATCACTCCAAAATATGGATTTAATCCTTTTCCCTCAATCTTTCCATATAATTCATTTAAGATAATCGAGTAGCCAAGACTGATCAGCGAATTAAACGGGTCCATCGGAGGACGTCTTGACCTGCCTTCAAAAACAAATTGTTCATCAATTAACTTCCCCAATACTTTAAAATATATTTTTGCTGCCGTTCCCTCATATCCCATAACCTGTTCCACACTCTTCGCATATGGCAGTTTTTTCTGCATATTCTGCATCTCAATGATCATTCTATGAATATCTTCATCTCTGCCTCGCGCATATCTGCGCAAAACAACAACCTGATTGCGGATCTTTGCATCAATGATTCTTTTTGACATTTCCAGTTTAAATGTTTCATTGTGTCCAATTTCCGCCTGAATACGCTGTCTTTGCACATTCACATGGGAAGTTGAGATCAGCCTTCCATAATACGCCCCGCTTGTGGAATAAAACAGGATATTCACTCCCCGTTTTAAACATTCCGTCAGGCAGCGTGTCGTAATCTGGACACTGCCAAATACTTCGATCATCTCTAACGTCTCTGCTGGAATACTTTTTATCATTCCATCCTTGTACTTTACCTGAAAACGGTTTGCTTCTATCCCGATACTCGCACCCTGTTCACTGACATAAAGATAACTCATGTGTTTCCTCCCTTGTTTTTATTTGTCCCCTTACTGAAGATTTTTTCAATTATACTTGTGTAAGTATATAACAAAAACAGCTAAAGGTTCTCGTCCCCTCCACGGGGTTCTTATATTTCAATGACCTTAAGGAAGCCTTAAAGTCTAAAGACTATGGTTCTTGTCCCCTCCACGGGGTTCTTATATTTCAATCAGCTTCGACGTGAGAATCTCCGATCATTCCCCGACGGGGTTCTCTTATCTCAATACTTATCCACATTGTTAAAGGACTCTATGCTGAGTTCTCGTCCCCTCCACGGGGTTCTCTTATCTCAATGATGCCGTCATTTCTAAAAAAACCATCTTCAACGCAGTTCTCGTCCCCTCCACGGGGTTCTCTTATCTCAATAACACACAAAAACAATAGATGAATATAGAAAATTGAGTTCTCGTCCCCTCCACGGGGTTCTCTTATCTCAATAATCAAAGAATAAGTCGTGGAACCATGTAAATTTGTTCTCGTCCCCTCAACGGGGTTCTTATATTTCAATATACTTACGAAATTTAATGCGACAGTTAAAAGCGTTCTCGTCCCCTCAACGGGGTTCTTATATTTCAATTGTGGCTTAGAGTAAATATCGATTTTAAGTTTTGGTTCTCGTCCCCTCAACGGGATTCTTATATTTCAATAATGTAAATAAAATTAATTAATAAATCAAAAAGTGTTCTCGTCCCCTCAACGGGGTTCTTATATCTCAATGGGACAGTGCAACAGCAACATGGAAAGATGTTGTTAGTTCTCGTCCCCTCAACGGGGTTCTTATATTTCAATCCTGTCCCTTACACCTCTCCAAACACAAGGCTTTCATCCCCCATTTGCGGGGCAAACCCGCAAATGAGAGAAATCTCAATATCAAACTGGTGTATAACATTCTCAAAGCCTGATTTTAAGCCTATCGGAGCAAAATCATTATATTTCCTCAAATTCAATCCTCCCCATCCCCATATGATACAGCTTTCCCTGATACTTTGTACACTTACAGACATGCGGTGCCAGTTTAAGCTGCAGGTCTTTGGTATGTTTATGCACAACATAATTTTTTCCCAGTGTATTTTTAAACACATTATCCACGACTTTTACCGCATTACTGCCAAGCAATGGATATAAAACCGTCTTTGAAAGAAAACCACATCCTCCACCTAACCATACTGTATTTTTTTCCTTTGCCTCCCAGTGGAATCTTGCATAAAAATACCGGTTACAGATATTCTGGAAAATATTCAGTGCTTCTATGATATCTTCCATCTGATACGGGCAGATTGTCGTGTCAATTGATACATCAAAGCAAATCTCTGTTCCGGGGATCAGTGTCTCCCGCAATACATTCAGCGGTTTTTCTGTACCGTCTAGTGTAACATCGATCTTCTGGCTTAATGTCAGCTGATCCACACTGATAGGCTGGCTGTCACCTACATGCAGACCGGAAAGATTATCATTAACAGCATTTGCAGGCTTTTTTTCATCACGGTTTAAAGTATAAAATATCTGTTGTTCTAAACGTTTTGTCTCTCTTGCAAGGCATTGTTTCCTGCTTGCGCGTTCTGCGGAAGCAGACTGTATCTCCCTGCCTGTTCTTTCATATTTTTCCGGACATTTTTGTATCTCATCTGCAATCAGTGCCGTGCGGAACATGCCTTTTAAAGTACTGCCCGGAACATACGGCATACCATATGCATCCTTCACAAAGGCTTCAATCTCTTTTGGTCTGGCTGTCTGTGAAACAAATGCTTCCCCTGCATCCATCTCATACAATTTCCATCTCTCATAATCTTCCCGCTGCATCTTATGCTGTCCAAGCCACTGGGATAGAGAAGGTTCCTTCGGCCGCCCATCCATCATATAGTCTGCAAACTCTTTTCCGAGTCCTTTTTTCTGCAGATCCATGTACATCTTCTCTACATTCGGTATGATCACATGATGATTCCATGGCATATAGATGTGCTCTTTTTTTCCTATTTTTTCACCGGAACCTATATAGACTGGGGATAATACACATATTTTCACCCGGTAGTGTTTTAAATAATCCCTCATAATGATACCCCCATAAAAATCGGCTTTGCATATCGATACACAGGATGTTTTCCGCCTTCCGACACATCATAGATATCTCCGGCAAAACAATTTACAAAACAGGAACCTGCTGTAAATACATAAAGATCCCTCTTTTTTCTCCATTCCTCTGCATAATTCGAAGACGCAACAAATCCGGATCTTTTTTCTAACAGATAGGATGCATTTTCCAGCGCATTTTCCAACTCATCATCCGCCGGAAGTGCAACTGACAATAACATATATCTGTCCGATTTTTTCTGCAGGCTCTCTAAAAGTTTTCCTGGAATCTGTTTCTCATCGTATTGAAATTTACCAAGTCCACCTGATTTTTTTCCACCAATTCCTGTATAGGACAATGCTGTCAGCAATTTTTCCATAAGACATTTTTCATTTTCGCTTTGATACGCGGCAATGATATACAGGCCACATCCCTCTCCATAATAAAATGTTCCAACCCGGTACGGCAGAGTCTCCTCCCCGGTGCGGACAGCTGCCATCGTCTGCTGAAAATAATGTCCATAATGTTCCATCGGATCATTTGACAGATCCATCTTTCCACTCAAAAAATCACTTAAACATTCTACCGGAATGAACTTCATCTTTTTATATGCTTTTTTCTGCTTCGATTCCCCGCGGTTTATCGGTTCCACATATATCATCGGTTTTGGAATCATGTACTGCTGTCCAATATATGGAAATGCATCTGAAATTAACAGATTTCCTTTTTTCACAGCATCATAAAACTGCTGCTGCAGATTCAATTTTAAAGCTTCTATATAAAGTGCTGAAAATATCTGATCTGCCTTAAACGTGCAGGCACTTTCATTTAACATTCCGGTACCAAAATGAACACCTGTTTTAAATTCTAACTGATAGATCGTATATTCCATGTCCCGCCTCATTTCTTTTCTCTCTGTAGTCAAAAATCAATCCTGCAAAATTATTTTATTCCACTGCACTCATGATTTTCTGACACTGGGACAAAACATCTTCCGACACTTCCCCTATCACAGGTTCCACATGGATATCCATGATTTTGACACGTCCATAACCTCTTGATCCACTGCCGCCTAAATAATCATATTCTAAAAGTTTAAACCCGTCTTTTAATATTTCAAAATCATGAACCATTTCCGATTCATTCGTCACTTCATAAATCAACTGCATCGGAAATTTTGCGCCTCTTACCACACGTTCGATCTGTCTGGGGTTCGCTACTGCCGTTGTTCTTTGGATGCTGTTTTCAAATTTAACCTCTGTTGCACCTGTCAGCCCTGCATATTTTAATTCATCCATATTTTCAAGAAACATATCGTTAAACAGGATTTTACTAGTCTTTACCTGACCTTTTTTCGCACTTCCAAACAGACTTGTCAGACATACCGCATCGTCATCCGGTGTTTTCGCTACTGTCTGATTATATTTTTTTGCCAGAAGTGTCCTTAATTTTCCTTTTAAACTGCTACCCGGAATCATCGGCATATTCGTCCTTGCATCCCGGATGACAGGAGAATCTACTGCACCAATCGCAGAAAAAGCACTCGATCCGCCAATATGTAAACCCGTTACTGTCTCTAACACCCCACTGATTTTAACTTTTGCAAACATTATTTCATCCTCCCTCTACTCATCACGTCCACCATAAAATTTTCTATATGCAACCAAGGCTTCCATATACCGGCTGAATAAAATATACTGGTCTCTGCTGCCTTTGATCTCTTCTAAGTGCTCTAAAATCTTTGCTTTATCTACCAGTTTCTTTACCTTCGGTTCACGCCCTGCTTCATAGATAAAACGAATCTTCATATAGTTGATCCGTCCAATTATTTCCGCATTCAGTTTGTCACTCTGACTATTGACCACATCATTATAAATATCGGATGTCATGGCAAGCAGATTTCTGATCTTGGATGTTGTTACCGGACCAACCAGTCTCCCTTTCTGGTCTTTTTCACTGCACAGTTCCTTGATTGCCTGTTCTGCAATCCCCACATAATTTTCTTCTGTCAATTTCATTTAATCCTGCTCCTCTCTTTTGCGATTCAGATATACATACAGATAGATTGCCGTGATCAGTTCTTTTCTATCCTGTTCCTTCCCGCTCCACTCGTACATCTTTCTTGAAAAACTCCGGTAAGCCGCCCGTTTTTCTTTATTTTCATGTTCCTGTGGTTCCATTCTCGACAACAGATAAACATATCTTGCAAAATTGATGTTGTTCCCACTTTCCCTTAACAATTCCATGAGATGATATAAAAATGCCATACCATGCTCATCATTCTGATCAAAATAATTCTTAAGCACACCTATCTTTTCTGTAACAACATTTTGTATAAATACATTCCATGGATAAGCATGTGTTTCATCAAACAGCGTAACTGCATTTTTTCCTTCCACATGTTTTGATCTGTCTTCAAGTCTTTCCACTTCTTTTGCCATAACATTCAGCGGATATTTCGCATCGTAAATACCAACACCTCCTGATATTGTCAGCGTTCCCTGTGTAAATTTTTCAAGCGCATTTCTGATATCCATAAAAGCTGCGATCACATCATTCCACGCTCCGGCTAAAAACACATCATCTCCACCAGAATATACAATTACCGCTTTTCGTTCCCCACTTCCACCAAAATTGTCTGCTGTTCCTTTCCGAAGTATCTCATTGATATAACATTTAAAAAATAAAGACAACTGCCGTGACAATGTAGATGTTCTCGAAAGTGTTACATATTTGTCATCTCCATCCGGTCTCTGCAGTCCATAAACAAAAGTCGTTCCAAGGTTATCCACATCCGCACGAAGGATTCCAATTCTTTCCACACCTTTTGCCTGTTCTGCCAGTTTTTCAAACGTGTCACCTGTCGTATAATCTCCAACCCACAATTTGGTAGTAACATGTTTCCCGGTATAAATTTCATTTTTCGTATAACACCGGACATAATTTTCTGATTCCATCCGTTTTAGCAGGCTCTCTTTTGTATCTGCTGCTAAATACCTGTTTTCCGGAAGTGGCAGCGCATCTTTGTCCGGTTCACTCATTACAGTAAAATAGTTTTCATACAGAATACTTCCCGACATTTTCTCTAATGCCAGACATACCGGACATTTATCATCTATAAGGCGGGCTATTCTGCGGCACACTTTACATTCCCGCTCTCCTTCATGTTTTCTGCTATTCAGACTACGGATTATATCTGCATTATACCGATTCGATTTTTTCTCAGAAATCATCTTTGATATCGTTAGATAAAGATCGGAATAACTTCCGTTCGGCATATTTCTTAACGCATTGGCATTTGCTTTCGCATATCCGCAGGCAACATATAACGCTGTATCAAAATGTTCCATCATCCAGTGATTCAGACTTTTTTCATAGTGCTCTAAAATATCACGGGTATCATCCGTATTCGCTAAAAGCAAATAGCAGTGTCCCCCTCCTGTATAAATTAAATTTGCCCTTGAAAGTGACAGCTTCTCTAACAGTTCATCCACAATATGCTCCATCATAATTTCAAGGTAAAAACTTCTCGCACGCAGTCCTTTTAATGCACCTTTTTCTCCTATCGTATAGATAAAACTCTGAATACCGGAAATATCCATGGAATACAGTAAAAACATTTCCTCGTCATAAGATTTCTCTGCATTGATAAACAGGCTCTGCTTATAATTTTTTTCGCCTTTCGCAGTCAGAAACTGCATTACGCATGACGCAACTGCTGCGGTCATCTTCATGTGGTCATACAAAGAAATATCTGCAAGCTCCTTTTTTGAAGTAGAAGATGGAATGTATGTCAGATTTGCCTCAAGCACAGCCAGCAGGGAATTGATGTATTCTTCGTCTAACGTGATGCCCTTTAAATTATCTGTAATATTTTGAATGACGGACTGATAAAAATGTTCATCCATAGATATTTCATCTTCTGTCGGATAATTAATTTCATTCTTCGGATTTAAAACCTGCATGGCATAATGACTTTGTCCGTGATTTCCATTTAAAATATTAAATACACTCTCTAACGGCATCGCTTTATCAAATCCGCCTTCTCCTGCTTCCGCCTCTCTGCGATCCGAAAATGCTGCCACATTGTCTGCATAGTAAACAACATATGCCTTATCGTCTTCTGCTAAGGATGCGTTCTTTAAATACATTCCATGATGATATCTCACACAGTTTAAAATTTCATCATCTGAAATATGTGCTTCATTCTTCAGATACTCATATCCACTCTGACTGTGATTTCTTCCATCCCCACTTCTATACACAACTTTTCCTATGTCATGAAGCAGACTTCCAATCATTAATTTTATCTGATCGTCCGTTATCATTTTCTTCCCCCTTCGTTTATGATTTTCATATATCCCATTCCGAGGGAAGTTTTGATTCCTACCCCGGAATACTCTCCAAACTCGAACAACATGTTAACAAAATTTGCCATTGTATCTGTGCCATGCAGCTTTATGGTTATTTTTCCGATAAAGGATGGAATCTTGACCCCCTCCAAAGAAAAACTTACACTTTTCAGATCATACCTGATCACCTGTGCATGCTCACATATCTGTTCGAGTGTATCTTCATCATGCATTGTATTTTCTGCTGTGGCACTGTCGTACTTATTCATCAGACTCTGAAAAACACAGCGAAGATCCGGATAAAAAAGATACCTTCCATTTTGTTTAAATGCAGTCGGAGATAGAAAATGAATCTGAATATACCTTTTCCCATCATCCTCATAAAAATGATCCATTAATTCTTTATATGTTGTTTCCATATAATTTTTCTTCACTATCAAAACTTTAAGATCATGTTTTTTTATCAGAATGTATTCTAATTTCCACAACGTATCCTGTATAATAATCTTCACTGCTTCTTTATTCAGTCCTGTAATTACCCAGTACCAGTTCCCCTCTCTGCATTCTAAATGCTGTGCATATGGATGAAGGCTTGAAATATGCAGATAATCTGCATATTTCTCCGGCAGCAATTCCATAAGTGCCCCATGAAACAATGATGACATCTGGTATGTCAATTCTTTTTCACATTTTAATTTTAATTCTAATTTTGCTAACATTCCCCTTCTCCATCTGTTATTTTATGCCTTTATATTTTATTTACTTACTATTGTAACATGCATCTTCCAAATTTTCATATATTAACGTAAAATATTTATTTTTCTATTTCATAATCTGACATAAATAACCAAAAGGCAAGAGATCTCTCCCTTGCCTTTTCATAAGCCAGCCACCCTACAACTCTTCCGTCTTATACGTGACATATCCCTCATAATAATAACTATGGTCAATACCTTTCATATAAATTTCCCGGTCATTGATCTGATCGGTAAGTGCTGCATTTAAAATATATTTAATTTCAATATCTTTGATCGGACTGCGTTCCATCGCCATCAGATAATCTTCTTTTTCTATCTTACTCCAGTCTACTACCTGTCCGATCTGTTTTTTTAACATCATATCCAGCCAGATGCGCATGCTTCTTCCATTTCCTTCACGGAACGGATGCACAATGTTCATTTCCACATATTTTTCAACAATCTCATCAAATGTGTTCTGTGGCATTTTGTCTACATTTTTAATTGCTGTTTCAAGATACATAAGCGGTGCAAATCTGAAATTACCTTTTGATAAATTTACGGTTCGGATTTTTCCTGCAAAGTCATAGATATCATCAAATAAATATTTATGAATCTCACATAACGTTTGAAACTTTCCCGCCTCAAGTTTCTCGAGCATACCATTTTCAAACAGTTCTACTGCCTTCTTTTTACTGATACGTTCCTCTTCACGCGCGAGTTCTGCGGAACTTTTAATTCCAAGCTTATTTTCCAGCGCCATACAACATGTCCTCCATATTGGGATGTTCTCCCTTTAATCCTCCTCGATCACATGCATCTCCAGAAAATCAAAATCCACATGCTCAATAAAACAATCCTGCGTAAAACGTGTCTTTGCATGCCTCTTAAACTCTTCCACATTCGCATCTAACCAGATCGGTTTTCCAAGGTCAAATGCATAACATACCTCATCTAACGCCTTGAAAATTTTGTGCGTTCTCGTATCATCTGACTCATCTGTCACTGTCATGTCTTTGATCAGGTGCGTACCCTTCATCATTTTAAACCAGATTCTCATGAATTGTTATCTCTCCATTTTTATTATTGATCAGTGTCTTCTCTGCCGTCCCGTCTCATACATCAGAAGTGATGCGGAGATTGCCGCATTCAACGACTCCACCTGTCCCTGCATTGGAATCTTAATATAAGTATCTGCTAAATCTGCGATCTCATCCGACAATCCGTTTCCCTCATTTCCGATGAGAAACGCCGTCTTTTTCTTATAGTCCGGCTCATCATAGGAAAGTGTGCCCTTAAGGTGTGCCGCATAGACATTGACCTGCTGCTCTTTGAGTGATGAAATCGTCCCCGCAAGATCTTTCGTGATGAAAAAAGGAACCCGGTAAATGCTTCCCATCGTGGAACGGATGGTTTTCGGATTAAACAGATCCACTGTTGTCTGGTTCATGATCACACCTGTGATACCTGCGCCCTCACCGGTGCGCACCATCGTGCCGAGATTTCCCGGATCCTGGATGCTCTCTAAGATCAGAAGATGCGTCTGTTCCCCTTTGATCAGTTCCTCTAATGCATACTCCGGTTTCTTTATCACACAGAGAATTCCCTGCGGTGTCTGTGTGTCGGAAACACTTTTAAACACATTGTCAGAGACGATCTCATAGCCGGTTTCATTCAAACGCTCCAGTACTTTTCTGTTCAGTTTTTCTTCCCCATGTTTTGGTGTGCAGGATTCCATGCAATCCTGCATATTGCCCTGCGTACATGTTCCATAAAAACTCTCGGAAACATAAACCTGTTTCACCCACTCCACCGGGGCCTCTAAAAACATTTTTCTTCCCTCTGCCACAAAAACACCCTGTTCATTTCTGGCTTTTGCTTTTTTCATGAGCAGTGTCAAATTTTTCATCTGCTGGTTTGATGTACTTGTAATCATAATTTCCCTCACTAAAAAATCCGTTATACCTGTCGCTAAGTATAACGGATTTCTCTCTAAAATGCAAAAATATATGATTCTATGTAAAATCAGATTACAGAGAAAGGTTCTTGCTGATCTCGTACTGATATTCCGGAATCTCTTTTTTCATTGCAAGTGCCTCGTCGATATCATAATCAACGAAATCACCATGACGGTATCCAACTACACGGTTTGTCTTTCCTTCGCAGAGTAAGTCTACTGCTAAGGCACCCATGGTAGACGCATATACACGATCTTTACATGTCGGGCTTCCACCACGCTGCATGTGACCTAAGATGGTTGCACGTGTCTCGATACCGGTTGCAGCTTCGATTCTCTTTGCCATACTGGAAGAATGTCCGATTCCCTCAGCATTTACGATGATATGATGCTGTTTACCGCGTTTACGGTTCTCGATGATGTGGTTGACTAATTTCTGCTCGTCATAGTCATATTTTTCCGGAAGTAAAATATCCTCAGCACCGTTTGCAATACCGCACCATAATGCGATATAACCAGCGCCACGTCCCATAACCTCGATGATACTGCAACGCTCATGGGAGGTTGATGTATCACGAACTTTGTCGATTGCTTCCATTGCTGTATTTACTGCTGTATCAAATCCAATCGTGTACTCGGTACATGCAATATCAAGGTCGATGGTTCCCGGAAGACCAATGGTATTGATTCCAAGTCCCGCAAGCTTCTGAGCTCCCTTGAAAGAACCGTCACCACCGATAACAATGATTCCGTCGATGCCATGTTTCTTACAGATCTCTGCACCACGCTGCTGTCCTTCTGCTGTTGTAAACTCCATACAGCGTGCTGTCTGTAAGATCGTACCACCGCGCTGGATGATATCGGAAACATCTTTTGCTTCCATATCAATGATCTCTTCCTGAAGAAGTCCTGCGTAACCTCGCTTAATTCCTTTTACCTTTTTTCCCTTTGCAATTGCTTCCCTTACAACTGCACGAATGGCTGCGTTCATTCCCGGCGCATCGCCACCACTTGTCAGCACACCGATTGTATTAATCTCTTTTGCCATTTATCGTTCCCTCCTAAAATAATATACCCATTTTTCTAATCTTTATTATTCTAATCTCTTTATTATTTCTTTTCAATGCTCTTTTCAACAATTTTTACATTTTTTTCGCCCAAAAATTCCGTCAAGTTACCAACAAGCTCCGGATTGATATGAATATTGTAATTTTGGCCTAATCTTTTCATGGCACGCGGCGAGGCAATATAGATCACAATCTCATCATTTCCGTCCGAACCATAGAGCCGGGAATACAGTTCTTTTTCCTTTTCCTCATATGATTCTTTTGTCGCAAACTGAAGCCACAGCTCCCGTTTGGTGTCGTCAAAGGAATAGATTTTTTCACAGATCAGTTTTCCGTTTTTATCTTCCTCGACATTGGCATGTCCGGCGACAAAGACTTTTTCATCCTCGTTCAAATAACGGCTGTATTTCTCGTAATCGCGCGGAAAAATAATAACTTCCACCGTTCCAAACAGATCCTCGACCGTGATGAATGCCATCGCTTTGTTCTGCTTGGTGTATTTGATGGTCTTTTCAGTGATGATGCCCCCAATGACAACACTCTGGTTATCTTTGATCTTTACGGCATTCGTTTCTTCATCCAGCATAAAATCTGCTGTCACGGCGCTGATATTTTTGCGCCATTTTTCCTCATATTCCTCCAACGGATGTCCGCTTAAATAAATGCCAAGAACTTCCTTCTCAAAACCAAGTTTGATCTCCTTGGTGTACTCCTCCACATTCGGGAACCGGACTTCATACGCCTTTTTTTCTTCCTCTGAGAAAAGGTCAAACAAAGACATCTGCCCGGCAAGTGAATTTTTCTTTTCCTGGTTCAGGTTGTCGATCAGCGTATTATATACTAAGAGCATCTGCTGTCTGTTGCCGTCTAATCCATCGCAGGCTCCAGCTTTGATCAGGTTTTCGACCGCACGCTTATTGACCTCCCGCCCGGCAACACGGCTTAAGAAATCAGAGAGCGTGGTATATTTACCGTTTGCCTCTCTTTCTGCTAAAATGATATCAATAACCTGTCTGCCGATGCTCTTGATTGCGTACATGCCGTAGCGGATCCCATCTTTTGTTGCCAAAAAGCGTCCTTCTCCCTCATTGATGTCCGGAGAAAGTACCTTAATTCCCATCTGGCGGCAGGAATAAATGTACTCTGCAACTTTTCTTGTATTGTCGATCACAGACGTCATGAGTGCTGCCATAAACTCAACCGGATAATAGTATTTTAAATATGCCGTCTGATAGGCAACCACTGCATAAGCGGCTGCATGTGATTTATTGAACGCATATTTGGCAAAATCGACCATGGAATCGTAGATCTGGTTTGCCGCCTGCTCGCTGATTCCGTTTGCGATACAGCCTTTGATGCCCTGCTCTTCATTGCCATAGACAAAGTTCTGACGCTCCGCGTCGATGACGTACTGTTTCTTTTTACTCATGGCGCGGCGGATGTTATCAGCCTGTCCCATTGTATAACCGGCAAGATTCTGCACGATCTGCATAACCTGCTCCTGATAGACGATACAGCCATAGGTCGGCTCTAAGATCGGCTCTAATTCCTTGCAGACATAGGTTACACTCTCCGGTTCATTTTTTCCCTTGATGTATTTTGGGATAAAGTCCATCGGTCCCGGACGGTAAAGGGAAATGCCGGCGATGACATCCTCTAAGCTCTGCGGTTTTAACTCTTTCATGAAGTTTTTCATGCCCGCACTTTCTAACTGGAATACACCGTCGCATCTTCCGGTTCCGATCGAGTCTAATACTTTTTTATCATCATAATCAATGTTATCCACATCAATTTTTATTCCATGATTTTTTTCCACAAGTTTGACTGCATCACTGATGACAGTTAAGGTACGCAGTCCAAGGAAATCCATTTTTAAAAGTCCGAGTTCCTCGATCGTTGTCATGACAAACTGTGTTGTGATCGTGCCATCGGAACTTCTCGACAGAGGCACATATTCGTCCATTGCCTTCTGGGAGATTACGACTCCGGCGGCATGCATGGAGGTATGGCGCGGCAGACCTTCTAGTCTTTTCGCCATGTCGATGAGTCTTTTTACCGTCTCATCCGACTCATACATGGAACGCAGTTCCGGGTTCATTATGAGTGCTTTGTCAATCGTGATATTGAGCTCGTTTGGAATATTTTTTGCAATCGTATCACAGAAATTATACGGCAGATCCATGACACGTCCGACATCACGGATGACACCGCGCGCCGCTAACGTACCGAAGGTAACGATCTGCGTTACACAGTCTTTTCCGTATTTTTCAATAACGTAATCAATGACTTCACTTCGTCTCTCATAGCAGAAGTCAATATCGATATCCGGCATGGTCACACGTTCCGGATTTAAGAACCGCTCAAACAGCAGGTTATAACGGATCGGATCAATATTGGTAATGCCCGTTGTATAGGAAACAAGACTTCCCGCAGCACTTCCCCTTCCCGGGCCAACCGGAATACCGTGCGTTCTCGCATAGTTGATAAAATCCCATACGATCAGGAAATAATCGACGTACCCCATCTTCTGGATGACAGAAAGCTCATAGTCAAGCTTCGGCAAAAGCTCCTCATGCTTGTCCGGGTAACGTCTTACCAGCCCCTCATGACAGAGTTTGTTCAGGTAAGTCCACGAATCATACCCCTCCGGCACGTCAAAATGCGGCAGCTTGGTCACTCCAAATTCGATCTCCACATTGCAGCGGTCCGCGATCTTCTGTGTGTTGTCAATCGCCTGTGCCGCATACGGAAACAGCGCGCGCATCTCCTCCTCAGATTTCACAAAATACTGCCCGCCCTCATAACGCATGCGGTTTTCATCGGACAGTTTTTTTCCTGTCTGCAGACAGAGTAAAATATCATGCGGCTCGGCATCCTCGGCATATGTGTAATGCACATCGTTTGTCGCCACCAGTTCAATGCCTGTCTCTTCACTCATCCGCATCAGACCTGCATTAACGGTCTTTTGATCAGGGATTCCATGATCCTGCAATTCCAAAAAGAAATTGCCTTTTCCAAAACATTTTTCATATTTACAGGCAGTCTCTTTTGCCTCCTCATAAAGACCACGCACCAGGTAGCGCTGCACCTCCCCGGCAAGACAGGCACTTAAGGCAATGATACCCTCATGATACGTCTCTAAGACTTCCATATCCACGCGTGGTTTGTAGTAATATCCTTCCACGAAACCTTTTGAAACTATTTTCATCAGGTTCTGATACCCCTGATTATTTTCCGCTAAAAGCACCAGATGATAATAACGGTCATCCCCGTGTGAAAGTTCCCTGTCAAACCGTGATCCCGGCGCCACATAGACCTCGCAGCCTAAAACCGGCTTAATCCCTGCTGCCCTTGCTGCCTTATAAAAATCAATCACGCCGTACATCACACCATGATCTGTGATGGCGGCGCTGTTCATCCCGAGTTCTTTGACTCTTGAAACATATTCTTTTATCTTATTTGAACCGTCCAAAAGGCTGTACTCTGTATGGACGTGCAGATGCGTAAATGACATGCTTTGTTTCCTCCGCATTCTATTATATCGTCTCTCTGATAAATATTCAATTTTTTTCGCACATCTCATACAATCTCATACAATTTTCTCTCTTTGTCTATCTGACTGCCGTGTCTGCCTATGCATCCTCTGCCGGCACTTTGCTTACGGTATCATCTCCCTGTACCAGAACCAGCGCAGAGATACCTTCGACAGTAACAGAACCTTCCGCCGTTCCAAGAGATCTGCATCCTGCCTTTTTACCATTGACACAGATATCCCATGTCCCGGCAGGTAAGTTTACTGTGACTGCATCAGGATTTCCATTATAGATGACTGCAATATTCTGTGCCGTTTCTCCCTGTACCTCACCCTGAATGGTATAGGCTACGACATTTGCATCAAGTCCAGTCATAAAGGTAAGATTATTCTGAATTGCAGCGGCTGTTGTCATGCGCAGTGCACTGTGTGCCTTACGGAATGCGATCAGACCTTTATAATATTCATAAACATCCATTACGTTACCTTTATTATCCCACTTAATGCTGTTCGTTGCATCAGGGGAAGAATAGCTGTTCTCATCAAATCCAGTCTCAGACTTCTCATTTGGCTTAGAGCGAAGCATCTCTTCACCAGCCTGCATAAATGGTACACCCTGCGAAGTAAAAAGAACCGCGCTTCCCAGCTTATTCATCTTCACTCTGTCAGCCTCACTGTCATCTGCATTGGAAATGGCAAGCTTATCCCAGAATGTCAGATTATCATGGCAGGATATATAATTAATACTCTGTCCCGGCTGTCCCGACCAGTTCGTACACTTATCACCAGCCTTTGTGAGCGTAACCTGCGAATGCGGGGTCGCTGCTACAACACTGAATTTAATGTTTTCTTCCATATCATCTTTGCCGCTTACAAAACCTTTGTCCAGAAAATCAAGTACACTGCCTTTGATCCCATCACGGATATCATCACTGAAAGCACCCACACGATCCAGCCGGTAAATATTGTTCTTCGTTGCCTGCTGTGCTGCCGGCAATGCAGATTCTCCTCCAGTCCATCCTTCACCATATACCATAATGTCAGGATTCACCTGATCCAGTGCTTTTCTGACAGCCTTCATGGTATCCAGATCATGTACGCCCATCAAGTCAAAACGGAAACCATCTATATGATATTCCGTTGCCCAGTATACAACAGAATCTACGATATACTTGCGCATCATGGCACGCTCCGAGGCTGTTTCATTACCACAGCCTGAACCATCTGAATAATGATTGCCATTCTTTCTGTAGTAATAATCTGGCACTGTCTTCTGAAACCATGAATCTGCCAGATGATAAGTATGATTATATACAACATCCATATTCACGCGGATTCCATTTTCATGAAGTGTCTTAATCATCTGCTTCATTTCATTGACACGTACTTCCCCATGATATGGATCTGTACTGTAAGAACCTTCCGGCACATTATAGTTCTTAGGATCATAGCCCCAGTTGAACTGCGCTGTGTCGGGTTTTGTTTCGTCTACCGTAGCATAATCAAAGCTCGGCAGAATCTGTACGTGAGTCACTCCAAGATCCAGAATATGATCAAGTCCTGTAGCCAGCCCTTCCCTGTTCTTTGTTCCGCGCTCTGTCAGTCCAAGAAACTTACCTGCATTCCGAATCCCGGAAGAAGCATCGGAAGACAGATCACGAATATGTACTTCATAAATCACTGCATCTGTAGCATTATTAAATGCCGGTCTGACATCTGCATCAAATCCATCCGGATCGGTAGCTTGCAGATCAAGGATCTCACCTCTGTTGCCATTTACGCCTGCACTTCTTGCATATAAATCAACAACTTCATTTACTTTATTACCGATCTGTACTGAATAAGTATAATATACACCATTCAGGTCTCCTGTCTTTTCACACACCCAGGTTCCTTTGACATCTGCTGTCATTGGAATTGTTTCTATCAAATTGTCACCATCGCCCTGCTCATATAGGTTAAGCGATACTTTCCCGGCAGCAGGTGTCCATATACGAAATGTTGTCTTTTCTTTTGTATATACAGCCCCCAGATCGTTACCGTCATATACCAATTCATCATTAAAATAAGTAGAACCAATCTTTCTTTTCATCGATACCATACATCCTTAATAGCCCTGTCTGTTCAAAGAATCATCCTGTTACCCGCCTAGTATACCTCTCCCTTTTCAGTTCGTCCAGTTAATTTTTTCGTTTTTTTTCGTAAATTATCCTATTTTGTCAAGTATACTACCGCTTCATACGGACGGATTTTTTCTGAAATATCTTTATAGTTTCCTATCAGAATTCCCCGGTTTTCTTTTACCATATCCGCAATAGAAGCCGGAACATCCAGTTCTTTTTCCGTGAAATTGCAGATTACCAGTATTTTTTTATTCTCGGATGATCTTGTATAAATGTAAAGATTTTCATCTGCATCTTCAAGTCCGTCGAACGTTCCATAAACGATCACTTCTTCCTCTTTGCGCAGTTCTATGAGTTTCCTGTAGTAATTGTATATGGAATCCGGATCTTCCACCTGAGCAGCCGCATTGATCGTTTTATAATTCGGATTCACGGCAAACCATGGCGTTCCCGTGGTAAATCCTGCATTTTCTGAATCATCCCACTGCATAGGTGTCCTTGCATTATCCCGTCCTTTCTTACTGATAATGTCCATCATCTGATCATGCGTATATACTTTTGTATCGGTAACAAGATCTATATAAATATTTTTTTCTTCTATATCGTCACATTCAGACACATCCGAAAAATGCATATTGGTCATTCCAAGTTCTTCCCCCTGATATACATACGGTGTTCCCTGCATCATGTGGAGACAGGTTGCAAGCATCTTTGCTGAAAGCTCCCTGTATTCCCCGGAATCATTTCCCCATCTCGAAACAACCCTTGGCTGGTCATGATTGTTCCAGTACAGACTGTTCCATGCTACTTCCTCTAACCCTTTCTGCCAGCGGTTTAAAACTTCTTTGAGATCCGGAAGATAAAGTTTCTTATCTGTCCACTTTCCATGTTCATCCGAATCCACATCCATATGCTCAAACTGGAATACCATGCTTAACTCTTTTCCATCGCTTCGCGCATATTTTTTTGCCTCTTCGAGCGTAACGCATGATGTTTCACCCACTGTCAGAAGGTTATACCTGCTTAATACTTTTTGGTTCATCTCCTGAAGATATTCATGTTCATGAGGTCCATTGGCTGTGACTGCACCACAAAAAGAATATTTTTCCCCTTCTTTTACCGGACCATCTTTGTATTCTTCCGGCTTGCTGATCAGACTGATCACATCCATCCGGAATCCGTCAATGCCTTTTTCACACCACCATGTCATCATATCAAAAACTTCTTTTCTTACCACAGGATTATCCCAGTTAAGATCAGGCTGTTCCGGCACAAACTGATGCAGATAATACTGTCCGGTTGTCTCATCAAACTGCCATGCAGATCCACTGAAATATGATCCCCAGTTTGTCGGTTCATGACCATCTACCGGATCTTTCCAGATATAATAATCGCGGTATTTATTATCTTTTGATTTTCTGCTTTCCAGAAACCATTTATGCTGGTCAGATGTATGGTTGACAACCAGATCCATTACCAGTTTCATTCCTCTTTGATGAATTTCTTTTAATAATTCATCAAAATCTTCCATTGTCCCGAACTCATCCATTATATCCTGATAATCGCTGATATCATATCCGTTATCTTTATTTGGAGATTTATAGATCGGGGATACCCAGATAACTGTGATACCGAGATTCTTTATATAGTCTAATTTTTTTATGATCCCCTGAAGGTCTCCGATTCCATCTCCGTTACTATCCATAAAACTCCTTGGATAAATCTGATAAACAACTGCTTCTTTCCACCATGCTTTCTGCATCTTTTTTCTCCTTATAAATCAGCGGTCATGATCTCAATGACTGCCAGTCTGATCTCTTTTTTTAAATTCGTCGTCTCAAGCTCGCCTAAGATATCTGCCAGATTTTTTCCACTACTTAAAAGCCGGTATGCAGACTCTTTTGCAAGATTACTGTCCTGTGCCTGATTCAGCAGATCATACACACGCTCCAGTGTATGGTTGTCATTTAATGTCAGTTTCTGTTCAAAAACAATTTCCACTTTTTCATCCACTGACACTTTCGGAATGTGGATTCTGATACATCCCTTCTTCCACTGATATTCATACGTTATTTTGATTTTTTTTCCACTTATGTATACTTTAGGCACTGCCTCTTTCACTCCACACAGTTCCACTGTATAATCCCGGAATTCCGGGATCAGATCTGTCTGTCCGGCTGCCCCTTCGATTGTGAACGCCCCTCTTTCCCAGTCAAAATGCATGGATGTAAAGCAACAGCTCCTGCCATCTTTATAATCCTCGGTCTCACCGTCATCCTCATAATGTGTATAATTGCCATCCGCTCCGCCATAGACTCTTATGATAAGTTCTTCCGGATTTTTCAGAAAATCTTTTCCGAACAACTCTTTCTGCATCGGAATGATGCCCCCTGCTTTTACAAGCACCGGAATACTGTTAATGCCGCGGAACATCCACATTACTTTCTCACCTTTATAGATCAATCCGGTAAAGAAATCGTGGTAACAGCCTTCCGGTATCCACGCTTTTACTTTTCCCTGATTTAAACTCGCTATCTGGTCACTTGTAATCGGTGCAACAATCATATCTGTTCCAAAAAGATACTGGTTGTTGCTTACTCCCTCAACAAAAGAATGATCCTGAACCGGATATGCCTGTTCCTTTTCCGGATAATCGTAATACATTGGTGCAATGACCGGGCGGTATTCTTTGTATGCCAGATAGTTCATGGTGTAAATATAAGGCAGTAACTGATGCCTTAAGCGCAGGGCTTCTCCCATCGCATGTTCTACTTCCGGTCTGAAATTCCATGGTTCTTTTCCACTGAACGACATTTTAGTACTGTGCAGCCTGTTGATTGGGGAAAATGTCCCTAACTCATACCAGCGTGCCTCCATAACATCTGACCGGATTCCAAGCATATGTCCGCCTATATCATGACTCCACCATCCATATCCGATATTTGATGCCGTTGCTGTAAAATAAGGCTGGAAATCAAGAGACTCCCACGTTACAACCGTATCCCCGGAAAAACCTACCGGATATCTGTGAGAACCAGGACCTGCATAACGTGAAAATGTCATTTTTCTTTTTCCATCCCGTCCACTGTCAAGATAATGGTAATGATTCAGCATCCAAAGCGGATCTAACTCTTTCACTGCCGTATGTCCACCCTGCTGCCAGTCCAGCCACCAGAAATCAACTCCCTCTTCCTCAAGCGGATGATGTACGATCTCAAAATAATTTTCCAGAAACTCCGGATCTGTAATATCGAATTCAACCGGTTCTCCGGCTGCCGGATCCATTCCCATTGCCTCTGCCATTTCTTTATACATACTTTCGCATTCCCGGATACCGAGTGCCGGATGTACATTTAAAGTCACTTTCATTCCCCTGTCATGCAGATTATCCATAAAACTCCCCGGATCCGGAAACAGATCCCTGTTCCATGTATAACCGGTCCAGCCGGAACCATACTTCTTGTCAATATCTGTGATATGCCAGTCCATGTCAATGACTGCCACCGAAAACGGGATTTTTTCCGCTAAGAAACGATCCATCAGTCTCTGATACTCATCCTGTGAATACTCGTAATATCTGCTCCACCAGTTTCCAAGTGCATATTTTGGAAGCATTGGGACACGGCCGGTAACCCTAAAAAAATCTTTTACCGCGCCCCGGTAATCATGACCATAGGCAAACAGATAAAAATCCTCTCCTCCATGTTTTCTCTCTTTGATCCAGCCATCCCCGGTAAGTAAAATCGTTTTTGAATCGTCTAATACTGCAAATCCATCCCTGGAAAGAATTCCTTTTTCCAGTCTGATCCTGCCGTCTGCTTCATCGAGCGTACGGGCAGTTCCGAAAAGATTACGATCCTCTTTTCTTCCATAATACCATTCCAGATCACATCCATTGTCCGGTTTTTTCAGCTTCACACTCAGGATGCTCTCATCAAATGCTCTCTCATCATAGCGTATCCGTATGCTTTTTGTCTGGATCTCCAGAAAGTTATTTTTCTGCTTTATCTCAAAAGGAACCTCTTCTAAATCCCTGTACCATATTACCTGCGAAGCCTCATCCACAAATGCACCGGATTCATTATATTCAAATCTGACCAGCCTGTCCGTCAGAAATGTAATACGGTAATTTTTTCCAAGAACAATATTCCGCGGATCTGCTTTTGGTCTTCTTTCACATATGAACTGCTGTTTCATCGTCTATTACACATCCTTTCGTATTTTTACATTTTGAAAAATCTTCTTTAAGAAAAAACTGTTGATCCATGCAATTCCTGAGATACCGATCAGAAACCAGATACCAAATGCAATTGGAATTTTTGAAATAATAAAAAATGGAAGGGTATTCAAACCCAGCATAAGCAATGTATATGGAATATTCGAGATTCCGAGCAATACGGCATTCCTCACAGTTGCTTTCACAGTATTCTCAAAGTAAGATTCCATTGGAAACGCGTAAGTAAAAATCTCTGCTACTATGATCCCGGCTGCGATCACAAGTATCTGTAAAGCATTCATCGTTCTGTCTGCAGCAAAAATATGATAATCCAGATATAGCATTGCAATCACCAGTACACCCACAAGATAAATGATCGTAGATGACCTGAAACTTGCTTTAAACAACTTCCAAAAATCCTTTATCAGATATCCTTCTTTTTTCTCCTGTATGCGAAAGATGCATCCATAAACGGCTGTTATGGATGCCCCTATCGTAACGATCGGAATACAAAAGAGGATTGCTAAAAGATTTAATCCAACCAGATCTGCGATCCGGTTTAATACCTTTACAAACTTTCCATCATTCTGCAGCATTTTTCTCTCCTATGCTCTTATGCCCGAAATTCGTTTTTTCCTTTGCTGACAGTTACTGTCTGACCCATGATCTCTGCCTCGAAATCTTCCCCTTCGTTTATAACTTCCACACCATCTTTGCAGACTGTGATATGAAGTTCGTTTCCTTTCCAGTAAAGAGGATATGTAAACTTCTCCCACTGTTTTGGACAATTTGGAGCAATACGGAGATGTCCGTCACGGATTCTTATTCCACCGAATCCCATTACCACATCCTGCCATACACCTCCCATATTTGCACTGTGGATTCCTGCATCAGAGGATTTCATCTCCTGTCCAAGATCGGTAAGTGCAGCACTCATGAACATATCATAAGCCTCTTTCTCCATACCAAGATCACATGCAGTGATACTGTGGATCGCCTTGGAAAGAGATGAATCATGCAGTGTTCTTGCTTCATAGTATACATAGTTCTTTGCCTTATTATCCGGTGTTGTGATATCTTCCATCTGATACAGAAGTTCTACAATATCAGCCTGTTTACCTGCCTGCATTCCCTGTACATCTTCCCCTGAATAATCATGAAAGACCGTTCCCACAACAGATGCATTCTTATACACAGAAAGATCTATTTCTTTTAGATCAAAGTATCCGTCAAACTGAGGAATAATCCCTGTTTTTTCATCCGGCTGCGGCAGATAAAGTTTCTTCATTTTATCTTTCAGTTCTTCCTCTAACTGTTCTAATGATGTACCCTCTTCCTGCATTAATTTCTGCATTTTCCCGTAGATATCTTTCTTCTCATCACGGATGCATGCAATTACCTGTGCTGCAAGTCTCATATTTTCATGTGCCATATAATTCGTATATGCATTATTATCCACATGTTCTTTGTACTCATCCGGTCCTATAACATCACGGATTTCATATCTGTTGTTTTCTTCAATCCACTCCAGACGACTGTTCCAGAATCTGGCAGTCTCGATCGTCATCTCATAGCCATATCTATCCATGAAGTCCTGATCATCTGTTGCAGCATAATACTGCCACAGTGCAAAAATAATATCAGACGTAATGTGCTGCTCGATCACTCCGGTTAAACAGATCATCGGCTCTCCGGTATGAACATTGACACCGATCACATACGGTGTAACTTCACCATCACTGACCCATGCCGCTTCCCACGGGTACATGGCTCCTTTGTAACCGTTTTCGATTGCTTTCTTTCTTGCACCGTACAGTCCCTTATAACGGAATTCCAGAAGAGTTCTTGCCGTCTCCGGTTCTGCCATCTGGAAATATGGGAAAATAAATGTCTCTGTATCCCAGAAAGAATGTCCTTTATATCCTTCTCCACTAAGTGCCTTTGCACCAATACCAACCCGGTTATCTTCCCTGCGTACCATGATCTGAAGATGATAAAGTGCAAAACGCACCGCTATCTGTGCATCATCTTCTTTACTATCAATCTGAATATCCTGTTTCTTCCAGATTTTCTCCCAGACTTTTTTACTTTCTTCCAAAAGAGTTTCATAGCCTTTTTCTTCTGCTTCTTTTAAATTATTAAGACCATCCCTGCAGACATTCTCTCCTTCCGGCTCTTTCCCTGATGCAACATACTCCAGATCTCTGCTGGAATGAACCGTTGAAATCTTCTCCACTCTTGCAGTCTCTCCCTGTGGAATGACAAGCTGAATTTCAGCGTGGATTTTTCTTCGGTCATCAATGATCTTAGATGCCGCATCTTCTGTATACTTTCCGCTCTGGAATACTTTATGTACGGTGCTGACTGCAATTGAAACTGCCGATTCTGTCGTGACCATACCCATTTGAAGAAATTTTTCTTCAAATGCACGCTTGGAAAATTCTGTGAGATGCTGTGCCCCATGATTTGTTACCTGTGCGTTGATTCCGCTCACAACCGTTGCTTTTACGTCGCAGTTTACAGGTTTGATCTCAACATATGCACCGATCACATGTACGTTCTTATAAGACACAAAACGATGGAAAGACAGCTGCACGACATTCCCGTTTTTTCCTTCCCACAGGACATTACGGCAGGTTTCCCCCGTATAAAGATTTAATGTTCTTGAATACTCTTTTAGATTGTCCTCTGTCATGGAAAAACGTTCACCATTAAGTTCGATTTCCATATTCACAATATCAGAAACATTCGGAAGTTCAGTTGCTTCCTCTTTGCTTGCTTTGTTGAATGTTCCTGTGATGAACATACCCCTGACAGTATCCACATATCTTTCTTCCAGCGAATTGCGGAGGCCTAAATAACCATTCCCCTGTGTGAAGATGGACTCACATTTTCCAGTATATTTCTCATGAAAGCTGGTCTCCTCAATGATCCAGCTTGTCTCTGCCCCTGTTCCTTTTCTGTAATTCATAACTGGCATAGCTTCATTCTCCTTTATTAACCTTTAATTCCGGATGCAGCAACAGATTCCTGTACCTGCTCCTGTGCAAAGCAATATACAATGATTGCCGGAACCACTACGAGTGTGAGTGCCGCAAACATTTTCGTGTAATCGTACGATAATGACTGGTTAAAAAACTGTAATGCAACCGGCAGCGTCCTGTTCTTCTCTGATGATGTAAGAAGTGATGCATAGAAATATTCATTCCAATTGCCGAGAAACATTAAAATTCCAGCGGTAGAGAGACCTGATTTCGCAAGTGGAAGATTGATCATAAAAAATGTACGGAAAAACCCTGCACCATCAATCGTAGCAGCCTCATCCAATTCTTTTGGAACTCCCATAAATGCCGATTTCAAAATGAAAATCGACATTGCAATACCGCTTCCCAGATATACAAGGATCAAACCTGTTTTGGTATCATACAGATGCATGGAATTGATCAGCGAAAAAATCGGCTGTGCTTTTGCATGACCCGGAACAAGCATTGTAATTGTAAATAGTGCAAAAATAAGATTTCTTCCCGGGAACTCATATTTCGCCAATACATAGGCCGCCATTGCAAAACAGACCAGGGATATCACCGTAGATATCAGCGATATCATCAGCGAATTGCCAAAATAACTAAAGAAATCATATTTCTGGAACAGATATGTGTATGCCTCTTTTGCTGTTGTAATACCTGTTGGCAGTGTAAATGGTCCCTCCAGAATCTGTGCATTCGTTTTAAAGGAGGATAATGCCACCCATACGATTGGGAATACACTCAGCATAATAACAATGAATTCTGTTCCATAAATCAGGATATTTGTTAATATTTTTTTTATCACATTCATGATTGTTCCTCCTAGTAGATTGAATCATTCATACGGAATGCCTTTGTTACAATGTACATAACCAGTAAACCGATCAGGAACATGATCACACCGATCGCATTGGCAAATCCGTAGTTGTAATCTGTGATCGCACGTACCAGCAGTACAGATAAACTCATCGTATCATCACCAGGTCCTCCGGCTGTCGTAAGTGCGATCGCTTCATACATGGAGATACGTGATGTGATAGAACATAACATTCCGGTTCCTATGGAGATCCGGCAAAGAGGAAGTTCCACGAAACGGATCAGCTGCCATCCATTCGCTCCGTCAAGTTTTGCTGCTTCGATCAGTTCTTTTGGAATCGCCATTAAATCATTCAATACGATCAATGTGACAATAACTGCATAAAACAGCCATGTAAGGGTAACTGCCCAGAATGCATATGGACTCTGGTAGAACCACTGCGCCGAAAAATCTTTATCAAATACACGTATCACTGAGTTTAAAACACCCATCTGGTCATTGAAAATAAACCGGTAGATCAATGCCCACGCTGCTGCTGAAATAATATTTGGTATCATAAATACAGAACGTGTGAATTTCCATCCGTGAGGCTTCAGATATAAAACAAATGCCGTGAGCACACCAAATCCTACATGGAACGTCATTGCAATAGCCGACCATAAAATCAGGTTTTTGATCGATGCTGCAGAAGCACTGTTGGTAAAGAGTTTTATATAGTTACTGATCCCATTAAAAGAAGGATCATTAAATCCATCCCATTTTGTAAATGATGTTGTAAGCATCACAGCGATCGGCTGTACATAAAACATCACAAATATAATGATTGTCGGAAGAAGGAATGCGTAAATCCATTTAAAATTTTTAACCTGCACTTTTCCGTATTTTTTCTTTTTTGTCATAATATTTCCTTTCCTTTCAGAAATATCCATTATTTTCAGATACATTCCGCGTTCAGAAGGCAATCTTCTGAAGAAAAGGGGGGAATCAATTTGTCCGTAAATGATCCCCCCTCCATGATTTCATCGATTATTTGTCGCCAGCTTCAGCGGCTTTTGTTGTAAGAGTCTCACAGAACTCTTCCGGAGTAATCTGTCCATTTACTAACTGCACAAGATTGGTACCAAATACACTGGTTGCTACGGAATCAGGCATAATAGTTTTTACATTAGGAACGATATTTGTATCAGATGTCAGTAACTCGGCCTGCTGTTTTACCAATGGTTTTTCATCTAACTTCGAAAGAAATTCATCGCTATAGGTAAGATTCGGTATCTGGCATCCCTCTGTAAGTGCAAATGTCTCTAACTCATCTTTTGAATAAATAAATGCAAGAAATGCTTCTGCACATTCTCTCTCTTCATCCGTACCACCATTGGTAAGCGTCCATCTGCCAAATACTTTTGTATCACAGATTGACACATTGCCAGGATAATAATCCGCATTTACATCCGCTCCATTAAATCCATTAGACCAGTTATCAGAAGCACTGTCCACGAATTCGGAGTTCATCCAGGGACCATTGCAGATAACGGCTGCCTGATCAGACATGAATGCATTGGCTGCGTCTGCATATGCTGCACCAACTGCATTAGAGGATGCATTTGTTTTCCAGATCTCTGTTAATTTTGTTACAGCATTTACGAATGCCGGCTCTGTGTAATCGTAGCATTTGGTTCCTTCATTCGATTGAAGCCATTCTTTACCGCCATCTTCATTTGCGATCAATGCCGTTAAAAACAATGCTGATGTCCATGCATCGTCAACTGTCTGGAACGCTAATTTGTTGTCACCAAGAGAACTGATAAATTCATCCATTGTCATGGATGAAACTGTTTTCTCCGGTGAGTACAGTGCTGAGTTATAGTATAAACCCACGTTAGAAAGTGTGACCGCCGGCACACTGATGATATCACCGTTCTCCTGTGTACAATATTCCAAAGAAGCATCTACGCAAAGCTCTTTGATCTCCGGATGTTCATCCAGAAAATCGTTCATCGGGTAATACAGTTTTCCCGGGATCATTGCTGTCTTGATCCATTCTATGTTAGGTGTCTGGATCAGTGCCGGAAGTGCATCAGACTGTGCCAACTGGCTGATCTTGTCTGTATAAGATGCCTCAACGACTTCTTCTAATTCAATATGATATTTTCCTTTGTTTGCCTCATTAAATCTCTCAACGGCAGGTTCAAAATATATAGCACCCACATTCTCTCCGACAAAATAGGTCGGGATTGTAAGTGTGATCTCACCACCGTCAGATGCGCTCTCTGTCTTTCCTCCCTTTTCGGTTGCTGATGCACTGTTATCACCGCCGTTTGAGCCACCGCATGCTGCAAGGGACGCTGTCATTGCTGCCACAAGTAAAATAGATACAAATCTTTTCTTCATATGTATTCCTCCTGAAATATTAGTATAAAGTAAAAAACTAAAACGTTTTGGTAACTGATAAATGAATCATATCCCAAAACGTTTTGGTTTTCAAGTCTTTTGTGCATTTTTTTGTTTTTTCATCATGTTTCACGAATTTTATTGTTTACTTTTATATAATTTTCACAAGCTCATTTCTTTGTTGATGCGCGTTTCATAAGTTTGTATTCCATTGGTATCCAGTCTGGTACACGGTTTCCTTCAATCATGCTGATGACCGTATTCGCACACGCTACGCCCATTTTGTAAGGATACTGCTTAATCGATGTAATCCCTCCGTGAATATACTGTGAAACCGTATAATCATCAAACCCTGCTATTGCTACATCATCCGGCACCCGTACTCCAAGCTGTCCCATGCCTTCAATTGCTCCAATCGCAATGCCGTCACTCACACAAAAAAAAGCATCAATCTCCGGATAACTTTTTTTTAATTCTATTGACTTTTGAACAGCTATTTTCTGCTCAAACAGACAGTCCTCGATCCATTCTTCCCGGATATGGAGTCCGTGTTTCTCTAATGCACGCCTGTATCCACACTCTCTGCGTTCTGACACCTGTGCTGTCTTCTTACCGGAAAGCATTGCAATATTACGGCATCCATTCTCAATAAGATGCTCTACTTCTTCAAAAGATGCTTTCTCATTATCAACGGAAACCTCACATACATGATCGCTTTCCAGCGCAACATCCACAAGGACGCAGGGAATCTCACTGTTTTTAATCTGCTCATAGTACGGCATATCCATAGCGAGCCCGTCAACTATGATTCCAGTCAGTTTCTTTTTCTTGCAGATCTGCCCAAAACTGATTTTTATCTGCTTGTTTGTCGGCATTGTAAGAATCGTAAATTCATACTCCATTTTCTGGGCAATCTTATAAATTCCACTCGTAAGTCCAAACATCATACCGCTCGGATCTTCTTCCGGCAATTCCCCGGCAAGCAGCAGTGCAATTGTCTTCTTCTGTATGCCTCTTAGTGAGCGGCCAGCCTCATCCGGCATATAATCCAGTCGTCTTGCCACCTCCATGACTTTCTGTCTGGTCTTTTCACTCACATCTTTATAGCCGTTCAGTGCATGGGATACCGTAGTCAGTGATACTCCTGCCTCCTGTGCGACATCACGTATCGTCGTTCTTTCATTCAGATATAACTTTCTGTCTTTCGCCATATGCTCCCCCATTGCATTACATTTTTCAGTGATTTGTAACCATCTTATCACATTTTATCATGATATTCCAACTGCAAAGCAAGCAATTCCATCCATATTTTTCCTGTTTATATTACTTGTAATTCTTATTTTGCAATGTCCAGTAAATCTTTAAATGTAGACAGCTTATAATCTGCTTTGTCATAACCTGCCGCATCGCCGATCGCAATTGCTGTCATATGACCGGAAACTGCTGCATCAATTCCCGCATATGCATCTTCCACAACACCGCACTCTTCCGGCTTCAAGCCAAGAAACTCTGCTGCTTTTAAGAAAACTTCCGGATCTGGTTTGGATTTTTTAATATTTGTTCCATCCGAAATTGCATCGAATTTGTCGATAATTCCTGTTCTCTCAAGAATATATTTTGCATTCCTGCTTGATGATCCGATTGAAAGCAGATATCCCCTTCTATGCAGCTCATCTAAAGTTTCTTTCACTTCATCACTGACATCTGCCGGTGTCATCTGCTCTAAAAGTTTTTTATAAATATCATTCTTCTCTTCCGCCATCTTCTGTTTCTCCTCATCGCTTAACGGATGTCCCTCATATCTTTCCAGAATAATTTCCAGGCTATCCATACGGCTCACTCCGCGCAGCCGGTTGTTGATCTCCTGATCGAAGTAAATACCTTTCTCATCCGCCATCTGTTTCCATGCTTTATAATGATACTGATCTGTAAACACGATCACTCCATCCAGATCAAAAATAAGTCCTTTTAATGACATTTCTACACCTCCATACTTTCTCTCGCTCTTAGTTTTCCGATATCATCCTGTGTGTCTTCTCTCTTGTCTATGTTCATGCGTCCAGTTACCAAAACGTTTTGGTAAATTTATATTATCATCCTCTATTTTAAAAAGCAACAACGTTTTGGTAAATTGTCAATAAAATTCATGTACTGCAAAAATTGCGGTTGAATTTTATAGCAGACAAGCCTTTCTTTCCATACTTCCATCCGGCGAAACAAAAACACCGGCAAATCTGTTTATGTTGGTATTGAACGATTTGTAGTAAATAAAGTATAATGTCCATGAGCTCATTTTGACACCTCTCAAAATACAAAGAAAGGAACACTATGAAAACAGGACTTGTAGTAGAAGGCGGTGGTATGAAATGCGCATACAGTGCCGGCATTCTGGATAAATTTTTAGACGATGATATCACATTTTCCTACTGCATCGGCGTATCTGCGGGTGCTGCAAATACGCTGTCTTATCTTGCAGGACAACGGGGACGTAATCTCCGTTTTTATACGGAACATCTAAGGGATCCGCGCTACTTAAGCGTACGAAGTTTAGTACATACTGGAAACTTATTTGGCCTGCAGTATATTTACGGGACACTGACAAATTCCGATGGGGCAGATCCGCTTGATTACTCTGCCGTCATGGAAAATCCGGCTGAATTTTATATGCCTGCAACCGATGCCGCAACCGGGCGGGCAACTTATTTTTCCAAATACGACATTGTCCGTGACGACTACCGTGCTGTTATGGCAAGCTGCGCCCTGCCTGGTTTCTGCCGTCCTGTAAAAGTAGGGGACCGTTACTATTACGACGGCGGCGTCGCTGACTCGATCCCGCTGCACCATGCGATTGAACATGGTTGTACCAAAATGGTCGTTATCCTCTCAAACCCGAGAGATTTCGTAAAAAAACCGGAGGCGCATCGTCCGCTTTACAAACATATGCTGCACAAATATCCGAAAACGATCCAAAGTATCGATAACCGGCATATCAATTACCAGGCATCCATCAATCTTGCCTGCCGGTTAGAAAAAGAAGGCTATGTTTTTATTTTTGCACCAAGCCGCCATATGCCGCTTAGTACTTTTTCCAAGGATGCTGCCTTAGAACAGGATCTTTATGATCTCGGAGTTGCAGATTATGAAGCCCGCGCAGAAGAGTTGAAACATTTTTTGAACTAATTTATCTTACAAATAAAAGGACTTTTACCACTATGACCAAAGATCTTACCACCGGAAAAATCATGCCGATCCTGATCCGCTTTACGATCCCGCTCGTGCTCGGCAACCTGTTCCAGCTTACCTACAATGCCGTAGACAGTATCATTGTCGGGCATTTTGTCGGAAAAGAAGCACTTGCCGCTGTCGGCATCTGCAATCCGATCTCCACTCTGATGATCCTGTTTTTAAACGGACTGTGCATGGGTGCCAGCATTTTAATGGGAATGCAGTATGGGGCAAAAGATTATGACACGCTGCACCGCCAGATCAGTACCACCATGCTCTCCGGCGTTATTTTTTCATTTGTCTTATCCATAGCATGTATCCTGTTTGCAAGACCGATCCTGATCTTAATGCAGGCAGATGTAAGTATTCTATCCCTCACAACAGAATACTTACAGATCATCTTTTTAGGATTGGTCTTTACTTTCCTGTACAACTTTTTTTCGAGCACACTGCGTGCACTCGGTGACAGCAATACCCCTCTTTATTTTCTGATGATCAGTGCCGTTTTAAATATTTTAGGGGATCTGTTTTTTGTTGTCGTGTTGAAAGCCGGCAGCAACGGCTGCGCGGTATCTACCGTGCTGAGTGAAGCCTTATGCTGCGTTTTCTGTGTCATCTATATCCAGAAAAAAGTGCCATTATTAAGACTTGGGAAAAAATGGCTGGTGTTTGACCGTTCACTTTTACTGCGCACGATTGCATATGGCTGGACATCAGCATTGCAGCAGGCAACTGTACAGCTCGGTAAACTCGGGATCCAGGCGATCGTCAACACCATGGGTGTTTCGGTTGCAGCCGCATTTGCCATCGTAAACAGAATCGATGATTTTGCCTACACGCCGGAACAGAATATTGCGCACGCCATGACTGCCCTGATGGCGCAGAACAAAGGTGCCGGAAAAAAAGACCGCATGCGGGAAGGATTCCGCTGCGGTATGATTCTTGAAATTATATACGGGCTTATTGTATTTGCACTCTGCTTTTTATTTGCCAGAGAATTTATGCTCTGCTTTATCAAAGATGAGGAAGTCATCGGTCACGGTGTTATTTACCTTCACCTGATTTCCCTGATGTATGTCCTGCCGGCTGTCACAAACGGTATTCAGGGATATTTCCGTGGCATCGGAGATTTAAAGATCACACTTATCAGCAGTTTTGTAAACATGGGTGTACGCGTACTTGCCGCTGCACCACTTGTCCTGAAAATGCATCTTGGTATTGAGGCACTTCCATATTCCTATCTTGCAGGCTGGATCGCCATGCTGATCGTGGAGTTACCGCTTTTGCTGCGCAAAGTGCACAGCAAATAAACAAAATTTTTCAGATTTCTTCCTCATCATGTTCCTTCATCTTCAAAATACAACTATTGAAAAAAGGACTCTATCCGTTTTGGGGATAAAGTCCTTCTTTTTCTATTTTGTATCTATGCAATTATCTCTTCAGGCACATTGTCTGATTCTCCCGCTGTATCCACAATCTGTCATTTTACGCGTGCCGTCAGCTTATCGCCTTCCACATCAATCAGGATCGTATCTCCTTCCCTCACCTCATCCGCAAGAATCAGTTTTGCAGAAAGTGTCTCCACATGTTTCTGTAAGAAACGCTTTAACGGTCTTGCACCGTAAACCGGATCATATCCGTTGTCTACGATGTACTGCTTAGCAGCATCTGTCAGTTCTACTGTGATCTCACGGTCAGAAAGACGTTTGTTGAGATCTGTGATCAGAAGGTTGATAATGTTGCCGATATTGCCTTTTGTGAGCGGCTTGAACATGATGATCTCATCGAGACGGTTCAAAAATTCCGGACGGAAATGTCCTCTCAGTTCATTCATGACTGCCTCTTCACACTCCGGGTTGATATCTCCGTTGTCGTCGATTCCTTCGAGCAGATGCGCCGAACCAAGGTTTGACGTCATAATAATGATCGTGTTTTTAAAGTCCACAGTCCTGCCCTGCGAATCGGTGATACGTCCGTCATCAAGTACCTGTAACAGCACATTGAATACATCCGGATGTGCTTTTTCCACCTCATCAAACAGTACGACAGAATATGGTTTTCTGCGGACTGCCTCGGTGAGCTGACCGCCCTCATCGTATCCGACATATCCTGGAGGCGCTCCGATTAAACGGGAGACGGAATATTTCTCCATATACTCACTCATATCAAGACGCACCATGTTAGATTCATCGTCAAACAGACTTGCCGCAAGTGCCTTCGCGAGCTCCGTCTTACCAACACCGGTAGGTCCTAAGAACAGGAACGAACCGATCGGCTTTGTCGGATCTTTGATTCCTGCTTTGGAACGGATGATTGCTTCTGTAACCTTTGTGACACCCTCGTCCTGTCCGATGACACGTTTGTGCAGTTCCTCATCGAGATGAAGTGTCTTGTTTCTCTCACTCTCCGTCAGTTTTGCAACCGGGATACCGGTCCAGCGGGAAATAATACGTGCAATCTCCTCCTCGCTGACATTTTCATGTACCAGTGAAAGATCACGGTTTTTTACTTCCTCTTCTTCGGCTTCCAACTGTTTTTCTAACTGCGGTAATTTGCCATACTGCAATTCTGCTGCTTTTTCCAGATCATAATTCTGCTGTGCGGTCTTGATCTCATTTTTGACTGTCTCGATCTCCTCACGCAGTTTCTGGACTTTTTCTACCGATTTCTTTTCATTTTCCCACTGCGCTTTTTTCGTGTTAAATGTATCACGCAGTTCTGCCAGCTCTTTCTGCAGATCTGCAAGGCGTTCCTGGCTTAACCGGTCTGTTTCTTTCTTTAATGCAGTCTCCTCAATCTCAAGCTGCATGACACGACGGTTTAATTCATCAAGTTCTGTCGGCATGGAATCAAGTTCTGTCTTGATCAGGGCACATGCCTCATCCACAAGGTCGATCGCTTTATCCGGCAGGAAACGGTCAGAAATATAACGGTTTGAAAGCACTGCTGCCGATACTAACGCAGAGTCTGTGATCTTTACACCGTGGAACACTTCGTAGCGTTCCTTTAAACCACGTAGAATGGAGATCGTATCCTCAACCGTCGGTTCATCCACCATGACCGGCTGGAATCTTCGCTCTAACGCTGCATCTTTTTCAATATATTCACGGTACTCATCGAGTGTCGTTGCACCGATACAATGCAGTTCACCACGCGCAAGCATAGGTTTTAACAGCTGTCCGGCATCCATTGCGCCGTCCGTTTTTCCGGCTCCGACGATCGTGTGCAGCTCATCGATAAACAGGATGATCTGTCCGTCAGAATTTTTGATATCATCAAGAACCGCTTTCAAACGCTCCTCAAATTCACCACGATACTTCGCACCTGCGACCAGGGCACCCATATCCAGTGCAAATAACTTTTTGTCTTTTAAGCCTTCCGGCACATCCCCTTTTACGATACGCTGTGCAAGCCCCTCTACGACTGCGGTCTTACCTACACCAGGCTCACCGATCAGTACCGGGTTATTTTTCGTCTTACGGGAAAGGATGCGGACTACATTACGGATCTCATCATCACGTCCGATGACCGGATCAAGTTTCTGCTCTTTTGCACGCGCTACCATATCGTAACCGTATTTTTCAAGAGTATCATAAGTAGCTTCCGGATTGTCCGAAACAACACGCTGGTTGCCGCGCACGGTTGAGAGTGCCTGTAAAAACCGGTCTCTCGTGATCCCATACTCTTTGAAGATCTCCTTCATCGCCTTGTTCGGGTATTTTAACAGCGCAAGGAATAAATGCTCTACGGAAACATATTCGTCTCCCATCTGCTTTGCCTCGTCCTCTGCATGGATCAGCACTTTATTTAAGTCCTGTCCGACATAGACCTGACCGCCGGATACCTTTACCCTTGCTGCGAGATGTTTTTTGGCGTTATCCAGGAAATGCTCTTTCTGGATATCCATTTTTTCTATCAATTTTAAAATCAGTCCGTCTTCCTGCTGCAGCAATGCAACAAGCAGATGTTCCTGCTCGATTTCCTGATTGCCATATTCATATGCAAGTTTTTCACAATCATTGATCGCTTCTACGGACTTCTGTGTAAATTTCTGAATGTTCATATATCTTCCTCCCTCTTATTCTATTGTGGTCCAAACTGGACATCTATATCAAATGATGGCAGACCATCATGAGTTTTCTTTCTTAATTTATATCTGTTTTCCGTTTACAATTTGTGTTATACACCTGATTGTTAGCACTGTCAAGAGGTGAGTGCTAATTATTTTATAAAAAAAATATAAACTGTCCTGCGAATACGATATGCTCTGCATCCGCAGGACTTTTTCCTTCACAATCCCCTATTCTCCTATCCGGATCACATCTTTCAGCACATAATGAAACGAAGGTGCAGACGCAAACTCATTCTCCGTATATCCCTGATTCAGATCATAGGTATCGTCCGGATCATCCGGATCTGCCCCGACATAATCTCCCCGGAACACATCCAGTTTCCCCTGCTCAAACTGCCGGATCACTTTCTGCATTTTTTCCACTGTGCCATCCGCAGCCGTAATTTCATTTAACTCTAACATCTGCACCCAGTCTTCTTCAAAACCGGCACCAATATCATTTCCATTGACAGTTCCTTTGATACTTTTCTCAATCACACGGTCGTTTAAAACTGCATCCACAGCTCCCATCATATAGGGTTCCCAGTTGATCTTGCATCCGGTGAGATAAGTGGTCGGCGCCACATCTTCCATACTCTGGTTATAACTTACCAGATAAACCGGGATCCCCGCAGCAGTTTCCTCACACGCGGTAGCCGGGCCTGCGGTATCCGAATGCTGTGATATGATCACACAGCCCTCATCGATCAGGTCTTTGGCATACTTTTTTTCCGTCCGGTAATCATTCCATTTATTGGTATAACGCACTGTCATCACCGCTTCCGGTACAACCGATCTCACTCCGAGCAAAAATGCCGTATATCCGGAGATCACCTCCGCATAAGGATAGGCTGCAACATATCCGATCTTTGCCTGCTGCTCTGTGATCACGCCTTCTTTGATCAGTTCTTTCATTTTCATCCCGGCTGCCACTCCCGCCGTATACCTTCCCTGATAAATTTTCCCCATGAATGTATGATAATTTTTTAAGAGGGGTTCTTCATTTGCATTCGCACATGTTGCCATACAAAACTCGATCCCGGGATATTTTTCTGCAAACTCCTTCGTAACGGTTCCATAATTATAACTGGTCGTAAAAATCAGGTCACATCCGGCATACACAAGCTGCTGTAAGTACTCTGATTCCGTTCCCTCCGCAACATTATTGAGTGCAATGGCTTTTACCTGATCCCCGTATTTTGTCTGGATTGCCTCCTGCGCATCAATAAAATTGCTGGTATATGCGGTACTCGCATCTCCCACATACACAAAACCAACAGTGATCTCTTTTTCTTCGTCTCTCAGAAAGTATACAGATGCCGACACAAGAGCAATCACAACCAGACAGGTGCACAATGTCACAAGATATACTTTTTTCACCTTACTCCTCCTCTTTTTCCCTGCTATGAACTGTATGTGTATGTTCTTTGTACAGACTGTATATGTCAATCTTTCCATTGTCAATCAGTCCTAACATAACATCGACAAGTCCTGGATCAAACTGCGTTCCCCTTCCATTTTTCAGTTCCTGTATCACATAGGCCATATCCAACTGTTTCCGGTAAACGCGATTCGCCGTCATTGCATCAAATGTATCTGCAATTCCGATAATTCTGGCATTGATCGGGATTTCTTCTCCTTTTAACCCGTGCACATATCCTTTTCCATCGTATCTTTCATGATGATATAAGGCACCTTCTTCCACATGGTCTACGATCGTGAAACTTTTTAAGATCTCCGCACCTTTCGTCACATGCGATTTCATAATTCCATATTCCTCGTCTGTTAATTTCTCCGGCTTATTTAAAATCCGGTCGGGAATACCGATCTTTCCGATATCATGTAAAAGTGCTGCCCTTTTCAGATCCTCACAGCTTTTCTCATCAAACCCAAGTTCTTTTGCGATCAGTACGGAATATTCTGCCACACGCTCAGAATGCTGACTTGTCCTCACATCTTTGGCGTCTACCGTCTTAGCAATCGTAAGTACCGTCTCATTCCCCATTTCCAGCTGCTTTTTTACCAGTTCAATCTCCTTTTTCTGAAGATTGATCACTCTCTGCACCTGTGTATGAAAAATCATCCAGGTCAGATAAGCTACTGCTAACGCAAACACTGCCACTATATAAACCACAAACCACCAGTGATCGTAGATCTCTGCCTTTTTTTCAATGGTATACACACTTTCCACTACCGGCTTCTGTCCCTTATGATCCAGCACCGCAATATGAAATTTATAGGTTCCTACCGGAAGATTTGTATAAATCACACTGGACATCTCACTTTGGGACATCACCTGCGGCTCACTGTCATACCCCTCTAAGTAAACACTTACATAAGGGAGATTCACGGAATAATTGATAATTTCCGGAAATATCTCAAGCTTTTCTGCTCCCCTTTCCAGATAGACCACCTCTCCACGTCTGACAAAATACGATACATCATCTATTTTTACGGATTTCATCTGCATACGGTAGGAACGGACGGAAACCTCATAATTTTTAAGATTCATACAAATCACGCCCGTATCTGTGGAAAAATAGAAATTCATATCCTCATCTACATAATTCCATGCATTTGGTGTCAGCGCCCAGTTAAGCCCGGCATCACTGTTTAACAATTTATACTCTAATTCCTTCCCGGACAAAAGATCCTCTTTATCCACAACATAGATCCCCGCTGACCCTGATATAAACAAAGTATGGTCGATTCCCTCCACAATATCATAATTATTATAATAAGGAAATTTATCAAGACTCCTGATTTTTCCTTCCGTATCCATGTAACAGATTCCATTACTTGTTACAATAAATACACCTCCATCCTCATTTTTCACCATACGGAGGATCACCTCTGAGCTTAATCCATCCTCTTTGTTGTAAACATCATTCACTTTTCCATTTTTTATCACCGCGATTCCATTTCCATCCGTGCCGGCAAATATGGTTCCGTCTTCCTGTTCTAATACACAAAGAATCTTCGGTATCGTAAGTCCATCTGATTCACCGGTCACTTTTGTAATCTCCCCATCCCGGATAAATGTAAGTCCCGCATCTCCTGCCGCAAGTATTGTCCCGTTTTTTAGTTCTTCGACGGTACGGTATTTATTACCATTTGCCCCACTGGCATTATCATAGACAAAAGTCTCTCCTTTTGCTGTAATCTCATAAATGCCCTTTCCCGTTGTGCAGATCCACAAATTTCCACAGCTGTCTGTCCGAATACATCGTATTCTTGTGCCAGCTAAGGTTTCCGTAACATCATCCGTATATTCTTCTCCGGTCTCTTCATCCATTACCTCTAATCCGCTGTCCGTTCCTATATAAAACCTGTTCTGCCATTTCGTAACTGAATTGACAACCTGATTTTCCTGGATAGCTCCTGTCTGCAATGATGTAAATACCGACTTACATAAACGAAGAACGCCAAGCCTTGACGATGTAAACCAGAGATTTCCCTGATAATCCATCAGCACATGATCAATCGAACTGTTAAATGTATCTGTATTTATCATTTTAAAATCTGTCTGTTCCACAAAATATCCCACTCCGTTATCGGCACAGACAAACATGGCTCCGTTATCTAAAAAATACAGTGACTTTATATTTGATAATTCTTCACAGCCTTTCGTTTCCCTGTATTTCCACTCTCCCGTATCACAGCCATAGCAAAGTATCTCATTCTGTGAAGTTCCGGCATACAAAAGCCCGTTTTCATCAAACTTACAGCAGGAAAAATCAGCTCCCTCGGATGGCTCCACAATATCCATGATCTTTCCCTGCCTGATAAAATACAGTTTTCCATCATCGGTTACCGCTGCAACTGTTCCATTTGCATCTGCATCCATACTTTTTACATACACAATATCTTCCATCGTCTTTTTCACATTTAATCCACCTGCTAATGTGACAATGGAAAGTGCCCCGGCTGTTCCAACATAATAATTTCCATCTGCGCACTGTGTAATACAGCGCACCGAATCCGATGCAAGTCCCTGTTTTTCAGTAATAACATTTGCAACCGTATCATTGATAAAGATGGAAAGTCCGCTGTCATTCGTTCCAACCCACAGTCTGCCTTCCTCATCCGTATACAGGCAGTTCACGGTTTTTATCGATTCATATTCATTGATCCATTGAAATTTTGTGCCATTATACCGGTACAGCCCGCCATATGTTCCAATCCATAAAACGCCATCCTTCGTCTGCACAATATCATTGGCACATCCACCCGGTATTCCATTTTCCCTGCCATAAACAGTCTGAAGATAACTACTGTAATCTTCCTGTTCTGTAACTGTTTTTGCCGTTACTGTCTCTCCCCGGATCATGCCAAGCACCAATATACAAAGAAACATCATGAGCAAAGTATGCTGTCTTTTAGATACAATTTTTTTCTGAACCAATTTTATAAGAGAAAATACTAAGACGATCGTTATAACCTTATCAAGAAAATCAAGATAAAACTGTCCCATACAGTGACTGAAAAAGCTGTTGAATCCAACTTTTTCCATAGACTCAATAACACCGTCTCCCCAGATATTCTGCGTAGAACCATCACAATACAGATAGTTAAACGGGACAGAAAGTGTCACCGATAAAACCGCTACTAAAAAACTTGTTGAAAGTACTCCATAAAGATTTTTTAAAAATCCTTTTTTCACACATATGCCGGTCGTTATGCCGACCATGGCACTGACCACTGCGTAAAACATATTTGTCCAGGAATATAAAATCCCATAGGTAAGATTTACCGTCATCCCGACCATAGCTGCACAGAAAGGTCCCAGCACATACGCCGCCGTTACTGTTCCAAAAGAATCAAGCCACAACGGCAGCTGCAGCCTGTCAGACAAAATCCTGCCGGCAAAATTTATCACTATACATCCAAGTACAAACGTGCTGATCACATACCATTTATTATTTTTCATAACCTTTTCCTCATGTGTACATCAATAACACAGGTGCTATTGCTTTATCCCAGGTAACTCTACTAATATTTTAACAAAAACCGGTAAAAAGACAACTGTTTCCGTTGATTTCATACATTAATTTTTTAATGTATGAAAGTACCGGGTTACAGGATTTCTATTTCATTTAAAATTACAATATGTTAGAATAAAGCAATCACTGTAACTTATCGAATGAAAATGGTTAAAAAATACCGTACAGGTATGGAGAATAATGTGCAATGGAGGAATATCATGGAACATCAGACAAATTCATGCTTTACAGATTATTCCTGTAAAGATTTTATCACCGTTTTATCCGGCAAGTCTCCGGTTCCGGGAGGCGGAGGTGCCGCTGCCCTCGCCGGCGCGATCGGTATCGCTCTTGGAAATATGGTCGGGAGTCTTACCGTTGGAAAAAAGACCTATGCCGCTGTGGAAGAGGATATCATTCAATGTAAGAAAAAAGCAGACGACATCACAGCACGGCTTTTAGATCTCGTGGAAAAAGACGCCAAAGCTTTTGAACCGTTAAGTGCCGCCTACGGCATGCCAAAAAGCACACCGGAAGAAATTGAAAAAAAGGCAGAAGTAATGGAAGCCGCCTTAGTGGGAGCCTGCGAAGTTCCACTTGAGATCATGCGGACCTGCGCAGAGGCGATCGATCTGATTGAAACCTTTGCCGAAAAGGGCAGTAAAATTGCCATCAGCGATGCCGGTGTCGGCGCCACGCTGCTAAAATCTGCTCTTCAGGGGGCATCCTTAAATATCTACATCAACACAAAATCCATGGCTGACAAAGAAGCTGCCGCTTCCTATAATAAGGAAGCTGATGAACTGCGTGAAAAATACGAACAGAAGGCTGACGAGATTTTCAATCGGGTCTGCTCAAAAATCAGATAAACATGGATTGTACATTTTCTCAAACAATCTATGTGCAAAAATAAAAACAGAGATACAAACTTGTAAAAATGGAGGTACCAATGGCTAAATTATTATTAGGAAAAGAAGTTACCGCTTCCTTAAATGAAGAAATCCGTAAAAAAGCAGCTATACTCACCGCACATCAGATCACGCCAAAACTCGGCATTATCCGAATCGGTGAAAAAGACGACGATATTTCTTACGAACGCGGAGCAACCAAACGATGCGAAACACTCGGCGTTGCCTACGAAAAGTTTCTGCTCCCGGAAGATGCCTCAGAAGAGGATGTTTTAAATACCATCGCACAGGTAAATGAGGCAGACGATATTCACGGCGTATTACTCTTCCGTCCTCTGCCGCGTCATTTAGATGAAAATAGGATCATCAACGCGCTCGCCGTAGAAAAAGACATTGATGGCATCACTGACCGATCCATGGCCTCTGTTTTTCTTGGAAAACAAACCGGTTTTGCACCGTGTACACCGAGTGCCTGCATGAAGATTTTAGATCACTATGGCATCAACTGCTCCGGCAAAAAAGCTGTCGTGATCGGCAGAAGTCCCGTCGTTGGAAAACCAGCCGCCATGATGCTGCTTCAGAAAAATGCAACCGTAACTATCTGTCACACGAAAACTACAGATATGCCATCCGTTGTAAAAGAAGCAGACATCGTGATCGTTGCTGCCGGGAGAGCCGGTGTCATCGACGCAAAATATCTGCGTGCCGGTCAGACTGTCATTGACGTAGGGATCAACGTAAACGAGGAGGACAAACTCTGCGGCGATGTAAACTTCGCCGACGCAGAACCTGTTGTGGATGCGATCACTCCCGTTCCGGGCGGTGTCGGAAGTGTCACAACTTCTGTCCTGATCGAGCATGTTGTGGATGCTGCTCTCCTAAAGGCGGGATTAGACATCTTATAATTGTGCTGCACCAGTACATCATTTTTCTAAATAGCAACAGGTCACTGCACTAGAAAAAAGTCTCAACGCAGGCATAGCTTTCTACGTTGAGACTTTAAATCTACTCTCCAATCACAACTTTACAGTCCTTTTTATAGCCTAACAGAACGTCATACTCATCTATGATAATAATAACCTTTTTGATCTACAAACCAGTAGTATCCAACTCTACGATCATCTGACCGAGTTTCTGCTCTTTTAACAGATAACACATATAGATTGGAAGATATGTCACAGTTCCTTCTGTTTCTACATTTCCAACGGAAAAAACATAGGCTTTCTCAAGATGATAATCCGGTATGTTCATAAAATTATCCAAAGCTTTGTGTGATTTATATGCCTTACCAGACTTAACTTCAATCGGAACAACTTTTCCATTCATTTCTATCACAAAATCCATTTCACCAATATTTTTCTTTTTACAGAAATATGGTGTAAAACCATTCGCCGTTAATTGCTGTGCGACAGCATTTTCAAAGTGTGCTCCGTTGTTCACTTCTCCGTTTTTATTAATTAATTCCATTTTTGTTTCTGCCGGATATGCACTTGTCAACAATCCAATGTCGCTCGAAAAAAGTCTGAATATATTACTGCTCTTGCTTGCTAAAAGTGGAATAACTGGTGCCTCAATATTATAAACCGGCAACGCCACACCTGCATCTTTTAACCACAAAAAACTATTTTCGTATCTGTCAAATTTCAGTTCTTTATCCAACATCGTAAATACAAACTTTTTATTCTGCTTATTTAGTTCAGCAGGAATAATGTCATATATGGACTTTAACTTAAGCTTTCTGTCCTCAATCTCATATTGGGAAAAATCCTCTTTATAAAGCGTTGTTATATCACGTTGTACTTTGTCAACCTCTCGAATATCTTTTGTTTCTATATAAGTTTTTACAGCATCTGGCATTCCTCCAACAATAAGATAAACAAAAAACATAGACAAAAGCTTCTGATGTACAAATTCGTCCACAGGACTGGCGTTTTTAAATTTTTCATTTAGCATATCTAATGTAGTTACTGAGACATTATTCGCCATCATAAATTCTTCGAAATCCATAGGGTACATCTTTAAAACAGTCAGGTATCCAACCGGAGCCGAAGCGATACCTTTCAGTTCTACCCCTAATAAGGATCCGCTCATTACATACTTAAAACTTCCCTCATCTACAAGAAATTTTATTTTAGTTACTATTTCCGGGCATTTCTGAATCTCATCAAAAAAAACAACCGTTTCATGCGATTTGCAATCTTCTGGCATGATCATTTTTAATTTAATCAAAAAATCTTCCGCACTCATCTCTGCATTTAAGTAGGAAACCATATCCGGCTGATCAATAAAATTCACTTCAAACTTAGTATATCCGCTCTTTTCAATTTCATCTCTTATGAGCCATGTTTTTCCTATCTGTCTTGCTCCTGTCACTAATAATGCCTTATTTGAATTTTTAATCCATTCGCCAATTGCAATTGAATCTTTTCTGTACATAAATTCATACCTCCAATTACACAATACACTATCTGCCCCGTTTTTTCAATCATTATCATTACAATTTGCCCCGTTTTTAAATTTAATATAATTATATTTTGCCCCGTTTTTAACATTGCTATTCACCAAGTCTGCCCCGTTCATCAAAAAAATCCGCAGGTACGCTCTCACATCCTGCGGATTTTTCATCTCAAAATAATTATTTTACAGTAGAAACAATCAGGCTCATTTTTCCCTTCATCTCAACTTTACCATATCCGTTTGGAAGAATAAAGTGATCGCCCTTCTTCACCGGACTGCTTCCTACGATACCATCTCCCTCTAAAACGGATACCAGAAGGAACGGATACTCCTGCTCAAATTCCATCGTTCCATTCACATCTGCCTTAAAGATCGTGTAATACTTGCAGGAATACAGTTCATTCAACTGATTCTCCGGAAGATTTAATGCAGATTTTACACTGTCATCCACTGATTTAGCCGGAACCGTGATCACATCAATACTCTTTTCTACATGCAATTCTCTCGGCTTGCCATTTGAAAGACGGTCATAGTCATAAACACGATAAGTAATATCACTGTTCTGCTGTGTCTCTAAAATTAAAAGTCCACCCTTGATCGCATGAACTGTTCCCGGATCGATCTGGATAAAATCACCTTTTTTCACCGGAATCTCACGGATAAATTCTTTCCATCTTCCCTGATGGATCATATCGGAAAGTTCTTCTTTCGTCTTAGCATTATGTCCGATGACAAGCGTTGCTCCCTCCGGCGCATCCATGATATACCAGCATTCTGTCTTTCCGAAAGAACCGTTTTCATTCACTTTTGCATAATCATCATCTGGATGTACCTGAATACTTAAATCGTCTCTTGCGTCAATAATCTTCGTGAGAAGTGGAAAACGGTCACAGTTGTAATTGCCGAACACTTCCGGATGTTCTTTCCATACAGCAGATAACTTCATGCCGGAAAATGCGCCGCTTCGAACGGTTCCGTCTCCGTTTGGATGTGCGGATATGCCCCAGCACTCGCCGATGTCATCACCCTCTACCGGATAGCCGAACTCCTCTCTTAACTTTGTACCGCCCCAGATATTGTGCGTACATACCGGGTCTAAAAATAAAATATCTTTATTTGCCTGATTCATACTAAGTATTCCTCCATTCGTTTCTATTACTTTCTGATACCAGAATGCCGAATCCTTTACAATGCGCTGCTGCGTTGTAAAGTCTACATAAATGATACCAAAACGCTGTTTATATCCATCGGACCACTCAAAATTATCAAGAAATGTCCACAGGAAATATCCCCTTACATCTGCACCTTCATCGCTTGCACGCTGCATGGCTCCGATATAGGAATCCAGAAACGTGATACGGTTTGGATCATGCACCCTGCCATCTGCGCTGATATTATCATGACAGGACATGCCGTTTTCCGTGATGTAAAGCGGCAGCGGATAACGCTCTGTCAGAAATCTGATTCCATAATAAAATGCTTCCGGCGTTACCGGCCAGTCTGATCCTGTCTTAGGAAATCCCGGTGCACGGTCTACAAATTCCGGCTCACCGTCTTTTCCTGCACGGATATAATAGCCATTGTATATATTCTGTCCCATAAAATCAAGTGGCTGATGTATCAGCTCCATATCTTCTTCTGTGATTTCTGGCAGATATTCTGCAAATTTTTCCAGTCCTTCTTTCGGGTAATGTCCTAAAAATACAGGATCGGAAAACCATGCCACATTCCAGGTCCAGTTATCCATCGGATTATAAAAACCAAAATAAACTTTCTTTGCAGCCTCGATATCTTCCGGCTTATCGGTATATGGATAAGCAACTCCTCCGGTCGGTGCATATCCGACTTTGATATCACGGACTGCATATTTTCGAAGATTGATGACCGCCTGACCATGCGCTTTCATGAGGTTGTGCGCGATCTGGAATGTATCTTTTGCCGACAGCTTTAATCCCGGTGCATGCACACCGCTTAAATGTCCCAGTCCTACCACACACTGCGGTTCATTGATCGTGATAAAGTATTCACAAATATCGGAAAAACGCTCTGCAACTACCTTCGCATACTCACCAAACCAGTCTGCCACTTCCGGGTTCAGCCAGCCACCCTTTTCATAAAGTGCCTGTGGAAACTCCCAGTGAAACATGGTAATATATGGCGTAATCCCATTTTCTTTCATACATGTGATCATATCACGGTACATCCGGATCGCTTTTTCATTGACACGACCGGTTCCTTCCGGCAGAATACGTGCCCAGTTTAATGAAAAACGATATGCCTTGATACCAAGATTTTTCATCAGCGCGTAATCTTCCTTATAATGATGCATATGATCACAGGTCGTATAAGCATTCTGATTTTCGAAAATCCTGCCTGCCTCCGTAAATGCATCCCAGACTGTTTTTCCTCTTCCATCGTTTGCATCGGTTCCCTCTACCTGATAGGAACTGCTCGCAACACCCCAAACAAAATCATCCCGAAACATTCTTCTTTTCCTTTCCCAGTGAATTATTTTTCAGAGGAACCAATGACAGACACCAGATAAAATGGCACTGCATCATTCTCGTGTGTCTCTGTCAGACGCACCTCCACTTTATGTACTTTATTTTCGCCATGTTCTAAGATGGTGTCAAGTTCTAATTTATCACCCCAGATCTCATCAAAGTTCGCATCCAGACGGACTGCATGTTCTGCATCGCCGTCCACAATGATCTCTGCAACCGGTGCCGGAAGTTTTACGGATTTTCTGTACTGTACTGAAATATTGCAGCCCTCAACATCAAGTGTGATGGAATCACCTTTCTTTGAAGCTGTCCATCCGTGTTTGAAACAGTCGGTAATATCTCTCTGTGCGGACGTATCTGCGACAAATCCATGGCAGACTACGTTTTCGTCGCTGTTCTGATGACGGATGGATTTCTCATAAGTATTTTTTGTGAGAGGTGTCGGATAATCCGGTTCGCTCTGTTCCGTTGCATCTTCTGTTTTTACTTTATCTAAAAAGTATGTAATCACCGATGCGACAAGTGCATGTCCGGCATCATTCGGATGCAGGTCATCCGGTGTGATCTCACGGTTTTCGATGCGCCCGGCGACAACTTCCGGGTAGATCGTACTCTGCATGCTGACAGCCGGAAGATTATAATGTCTTGCAATGCGTCCGTGCATCAGCTGCGCATTGGCACCGTTATTGTAAAATACGTTGTGCACTAAAAGGACTGCCGGTTTTGTCTTACTGGTATATACTTTTCGCACCAGTCCCTCATAGGTCTCCATAAAGTGCTCCGTGCTGTCATCGTTGACGGAAAACTCGATGATGACAAAATCCGGCTCTTTGGAAAGCAGATCAGCTTCTGCGCGCGCCACACCAAACTGTGAGGTTGTTCCGCCGATTCCTGCATTGATGTAAGTAAAATCAGCCTGTGGAAATGTCTTTTTCCACCACTCATAGACATGGTATGCGTAACAGAGTTCCGGTTTGGAAGAAAGGCTTCCCTGGGTGATCGAGCCGCCTAAAAATGCGATGTTTAAAGCTTCGCCTGCTTTGGCGCGATCCATGACTTTTTTCAGGCGGTATAAGCAGCCGCGGTTGGCAATGCCGTTTTCGTATTTAATTTGATATTCCATTTGATGTTCTCTCCTTTTTTGCTGTTTCCGGTGCAAAACTAAGATTCCCAGACTGCATCCCCTAATGAGTTGATATACGCCGCAAGCTCATCCGACATCTGCTCTGCTTCCGGGATACGGATGTGTCCCGGCGTGCCGGAGCCATTTTTTGTGTAGAGAAAATGATGGACTCTCTCACTGCCGATGCGGGTGCAGACTTCGTCGATGGAACGGTCCCAGCTTTTATCATGACAAAGAATGGTTGTAGCTAAAATGATCTGCGCCTTCGGATAAAGCTGCATCAGTTTTTCGATGAATGCCTGATAATGTTTTCTCCAGTTTTTGGATTTTTCACTGTCATAATCTTCTGCCATATAGTCTACCGGGTGATTGTCGTTTTGTCCGATTGCAACAACGACTACATGTGGTATATATCGTGAAAAATCCCATGGTTTGGTCGGTCCAAGATCCGGGTGGTACTCGATCTTGTCATAGCAGGACTCGACACCTTTATAGTGCGGTGCTGCAAACCAGCCGGTATCATCTAAAAGTGAGATTCCACCCTGTGAAGTGTCGTGGATCTGCGCATTTAATTTTCGCGCCGTCATCCACGCATAGGAATACCAGCTGTTCGAATATTCCCCATCATGCTCAGGATCCGGCTTTCCAACATATGCCACAGCCTCCGAAACTTCTCCACAGGAAACACTGTCACCAAAAAATTCCATTTTCCGTTTTGGTTTTTCCGGCAGTGGCAGAACTTCCGCTCCATCATCAATCTCAAATCCATAGAACGTAAAAGTATGACAGGAATCCATACGCTTAAATAACAGCAGTTCATGTGTTCCCTCTGAAAGTCCCTCCGCCAAAGTATAAGTCTTTTTCTCTTCATCAGACGACAAGGTAAAACGCTTCTGTTCCCCGTCTATAAAATATCCCAGTTCATTCGTCCAGCAGGAACGATGGTTTGCGATCACTGCCTTTAAGGATGTTCCGGTAAATTTCATTCCAATTGAGCTGCACGCATAGACAAGAACCGGTGCAAGCCTGTCATCAAAATCAATTCTTCCGCTGTAAGATAACATCTCATTATCTGGTTTAATTATCATGTTCTGAGTTCCCCTCCAAAAATTAAATATGTAAGCAGACTGCCCGCTCCGCGGACATTCCATTATGATAAAATGCACGTTCTGCGGACACTCCATCACACGTTTCATGAATTACGCAACAAGGCTGCCGCAATTTTCATTGCATCTGGCAGCCTGTGTTATGAATTAATTTTATGCTATTAAGGATGAATAGCAGCAATTTTAGCGTCTTCCGATCTCGGTATCTTCCGGTGTTACGACACTGTTTTCTTTGATGTAATCAATGATATCATCAAGTTCTGTAAATGCAAGACCAACATAGCTGTCTGCAGCACCGTAGTAAATTGCAATTTTTCCGGATTCGGAATCATGGATTGTTGCACATGGGAAGCATACGTTCGGAACAAATCCGCGCTCCTCATACCATTCTTCCGGTGTGAGTAAGAATGTCTCACAACGATATTTTACGATAGATGGATTGTCAATGTCTAAGATTGCTCCACCGATGGAATATACATAACCGTTACAGGTTCCGCTTACTCCGTGGTAGAATAACAGCCATCCTTCGGATGTTTCGATCGGGGCAGCACCTCCACCGATCTTTAAGGATTCCCACCACTCAGAGCCTTTGCCCATCACATGTCTGTGTTTTCCCCAGTAAGTAAGATCCGGGCTCTCGCTCACGAAAATATCACCGAACGGTGTATGTCCGCTGTCGGACGGACGGGATAATAACATGAAGTTTCCGTTGATCTTTCTTGGGAACAGCACTGCATTTCTGTTGAATGGAAGGAACGGATTCTCAATTCTTGTGAATGTCTTGAAATCTGTTGTCTTTGCCATACCGATTGCTGCGCCGTAGAAATCCTGACACCAGATGATGTAATAGGTATCTTCTACTTTTACAAGACGCGGATCATATGCATAACGCGGCATAAACGGTTTGCCTTCCTCGTCTACGAAATTGATCTTGTTTTCATCAAAATTCCAGTGGATCGCATCTTTGCTTCTTCCAAGGTAAATGTAAGGAATACCGTTAGTCTGCTCTCCACGGAATACACCGATGAATCCATCTTCATACGGCATAACGGCACTGTTGAAAATTCTTGCAACACCTTTTACCGGGTTACGTCCGATGATCGGGTTCTCATTGTATCTCCATACCGGTGCTCCTGTTAAGTTTTCCGGTCTTTCCTGCCATGGTACATTTGGTACCGGCTGGCTGATCATTTTATATTTGCTCATTTTCTTCCTCCATTTCTGCGTTTCTTTCGTCCACGCATCTATAATTTACTTTTCGATCTTCATTTTCTGCACTTATGCAAAACTTTGTATGCAGTCATCTGATTTTCTGCATTTATTTCTTATTTGTTTTCTTTTGCAAGAAACTCTAAATTCTTCTCGATCAGTCCGCATCTCTGTGCCACACACTCAACGCTTCTGCCCGGATCCTGCGGTGTATTAAATACATAATCTACCAGTTTATCCACGGTAGTTGTCGCTACATGCATTCTCGTATCAGAAGATGCATAGTAGATAAATACTTCGTTATTCTCATTTACGATCGCACCGTTGGTAAATACAACATTGCTTACGTCACCGACACGCTCTTCACCTCTCGGTCCAATTAAGAGTCCGGACGGCTCTGCGATCACTTTTGACGGATCGTTTAAATCTGTTGCAAATGCATAGATAACATAACGGAGTCCTGCTGCGGTGTTGCGGACACCATGTGCAATGTGGATCCAGCCTTTGTCTGTCTTGATCGGAGTTGCACCTGCACCGTTCTTTGCCTCTGTGATTGTGTGGTATTTACGAAGACTTGTCATTTTCTCCTCGTCGATCACTGCATGTGTGATATCTTCGCAAAGTCCAAATCCGATTCCTCCGCCTGATCCGGTTTCAATAAAGTCATCCATCGGTCTTGTGTAGAATGCATATTTTCCATCTACAAATTCCGGATGAAGTACCACGTTTCTCTGTTGCGGAGAATTTAAAGTAACAAGATTTGGCAGTCTCTCCCAGTTCTTTAAATCTTTAGTACGAACGATTCCTGCTGCAGCTACGGCTGCGGAAAGATCGTTTACGGTTGTATCTTTTGACTCAGAACAAAATACACCATAGATGTAACCATCTTCATGTTTGGTCAGACGCATATCATAGACATTGGTCTCTTCCGGACAGGTATCCGGTAACAGGATCGGATAATCCCAGAAACGGAAACCATCGATTCCGTTATCACTCTCAGCAACACCAAAGAAAGATTTTCTATCGTTTCCTTCGATTCTCGCAACCAGATAATATTTTCCGTTCAGTTCGATCGCGCCGGAATTCATCACTGCGTTGATTCCAAGACGCTCCATGAAATATGGATTTGTCTCCGGGTTTAAGTCATATCTCCAGGTCAGAGGAATATGCTCTCTTGTCAATACCGGATATTCATAACGGTCATAAACACCATTGTAAAAATCCGATTTTACATTTTTGCGGGAAAGCAGTTTTTCCTGCTTTTCTTTTTCTACATAATATCTCTCATGTAACATTCGTCGAATCTCCATTCTTTTTCTAAAAATAAATGAATCTGTTTTATGCTCCGATTCTGCGGATGACTTCTATACACATTCTTCCATTATGATACGGACATTTCCACGGCTCTACGATCGGTCTGTCTAAAATCGGACTTCCATCCTCATTGACTTCCCAGAACCACTCAGAACCATTTCTCTTATCAACCACATAGGTTTTGATGAACTCCCACTCTGCCAGTGCAGCATCGCGATATTCAGAATGTCCTGTGTTTCTTTCATAACCGTTTAAGAAACCAACAACTGTTTCTGCCTGTACCCACCAGACGCGGTGTGCATTGACCACGCCGCGGTCACATTCGTTCGCAAGGGAATGACCATCAAACGCCACCTGATAAATTCTTGAGGTCAGCGTCTTTGTGATCGCTGTCATTTTCTCGCGGTAATGTTCATTGTTTAACACGTCAACACCACGATCCATCAGCCATGCCGTTTCGATATCATGACCGTAGGAATGAAGGTCCAAGATTGTGTTATAGTCTGCATCAAAAAATACTTCCTGACGCTGTTTTACCGGATTGTATACCTTATCTGCAAAGGTATCCATGATCCACATCAGTCTCTTTCCGACTTTTTCATTTTTTGTCACGCGGTACAATTCTGTATACGCCTCAAAAACATGAAGCAGTGTGTTCATTGTCTTATCTGCAAGTACACCGTTCTCGGAAAGTTTCTCATTTGATTCTGGTTTGAAATCTCTTGTAAAAGCTTCTAAGTATCCGATCTCATCCGTGCAGCGCTCCTCAATGATATCAAACAGGGAAAAAGCAAGTTCTAACGCTTCCTTATCCCCGGCTGCATCATAGTAAGATGACAACGCATAAATACAGAATGCCTGATTGTATGTATGTTTGGTTGTATCAAGTGGTGTTCCGTCATAATTTAATGACCAGAAGATCCCTCCGTATTCTTTGTCGATACAATGTTCCCTTAAAAATTCATAACCATGTTTTGCCTCGGCAAGCAGGTCTTCTCCCTTAAAACCTGCTGCCTCGCATTCCTCTTCCGAAATGCCGCCGTCTTTATAAAGTAAATACGCATTTGCAAAAAACCAGGTAATACGGCTGTTTAAGATACATCCTTTTTCTGCTTTTTCATCCAGTGCAAGATCATAGGAAAGATAACCGTAATATCCGCCGAACTTATCATCCCGCATACCTCTCCAAAATGGAATGATATGTGTGAGCAGTTCGTGTTTTGCTTCTGCTGCAAGTTCTTTTAACTCACTCATAACCGTTTCCTCTTTCTCTCTTTAGCCTTTTACTGCACCAGCAGCAATTCCACTGTAAATCTGTTTCTGACAGAGGATAAATACGATCAATGCCGGAAGCAGGGAAATGATAACACCTGCACAGATCAGGTTGTACTGACTTCCCATCGGGCCAACAAATGTATAAAGTGATGTCGCGATCGTATGTAACTTTTTATCCATCAGATAAAGGTTTGCCATATAGTACTCGTTATAAACACCAACGCCCTTTAAAATACAGGATGTCACGATTGCCGGTTTTAACAGTGGAAGCATAATTTTCCAGTAAATTGTCCAATAGGATGCGCCATCAATGATTGCCGATTCATCCAGAGATATTGGTATATTTTCCATAAACTGAATGAAAATATAAATTGAGATAACATCCGTTCCGCACATCAGAATAATATATCCATATAAATGATTGACAAAGTGCAGTGCTGTCATGATATTATATACAGTTACCTGCATTGCAACTGCCGGAAGCAGTGAAGCAAACAAAAACAGGTTTCGGATCAGTCCGTTTCCCGGGAATTTAAAACGGTTTAACACGTAAGCAAGCTGTGTTCCGATTACAATGGAGACAACCAGGACAGATACCATAACGATCACAGAGTTTAAGAAAGCTCTTCCCATATCCGCTGTCTGAAATGCTTTAATAAAATTATCAAAATTCAGCCAGTTCTTCGGCAATGTCATAACATTGGTCGTCTGATATTCTTCGTGTGTCTTAAACGCTGTAATCACACAGGAGATAACAGGAACAACTGCACAAAGTCCAAAGAAAATCAACGATACATATTCAACGATCAGCCAGAGGATTGCACCAACGGTATAATGTTTTTTTCTTTTCTGCACATTTACATTATGTTTTCTCATCTTCCTATGCCACTCCCTTTCCAGCTTTCTTTGCCTGTTTTTCTGCTTTTAATCTTGCGCGTTTTGCCTTGTATGATTCATCCTCACTCTCAGCATCACGGAAGATATATTTAAAGAATAACTTCTGTAAAATCGTACATGCAAAAATGATAAGGAGAAGTACGACTGCCATTGCTGATGCAAGACCGACTTTCTGGCTTACATGAGCGATCTCATTCATAATTACAAAATATGTTCCGGTTCCATTTGCACCATCTGTGATAACGTAAGGCTGCTCAAATGCACTTAAGGAACCTGTGATAGAAAGAATTACATTTAAAGTGATAATTGTTTTGATACTCGGCAGAATAATATGTTTAAACTGCTGAAATTTATTTGCACCATCTAACTCTGCTGCTTCGTAAAGGTCTGCATCCACAGACATGATTGCACCGATAAACAATACCATGTTCTGTCCAAAATAACGCCATACCGAAGTAGCCACCAAAGACCAGTTGTTAATTGACTGATCTTTCAGCCAGTATGGAAGATTGTCAAGTTTAAATCCACACCATTGTAAGATCGTATCAAATACAAATCCTCTGGTATAGAAAAATTTAAAAATAAATCCGATCGCAATACCACTGATCAGATATGGGAAAAACATTAACCCTTTAAAGAAGTTTCCTCCCTTTACTTTAAAACTTAAAATAGTTGCCAGATAAAGTGCAAGCACAAGCTGAATGATTGCACCTACCATATAATAAAGACTGAGCTTTAATGCTCCAAAGCAGTCATCCCTGCGAAATACGTCAATATAATTTTTGAATCCGACAAATTTTCTCTGATCTACCGGAGTTAAATATTTCATCTTATAAAAACTGAATTTTACCATCTCGGCAAAAGGCAGATAAGTAAATACAAACAGCAATAACAGCGGAATTGTCATAAATGCCACACAGATGATCACCTGCTGTCCTTTTCTGCTTTTTGCCCATTTTGTAAAACTGAATGGTTTTTTCCCTTCCATATCCACAATTCCTCCATCCATTGTCTTTTATCCGGGAAGGGGAACCTCCCCTTCCCTTTTGTGGAACTATATTACTCAGTTACTTCAATTCCGTTTGATTCCTGTGCATCAGACCATGCTGTGTTCCATTCGTCCATGATCTCATCAAATGTCTTATCGCCATTGGATGCATGCTCAATGATTGCCTGGATTTTACTGTCTCCACCTGCGTTAATGTTTAACTCAGACTCTGCGTTCATCTCATTTAAGAAATCTTCCTCGCCCTCTAATGCCGGTTCATCCTCTAAGAATGTTACGCCATCGAAGGAAAGTTTTGTATCTGTACTGCTGGCTGCGACTGGAAGTCCATCCTCGTTGTATGAGAAACCGGATTTTTCTGTCATCCATTTTACGAATACCATAGCTGCTGCTTTTTCATCATCTGTTGCATTTGCATTGATACCATAAGAGTAATCAGCACCTGCGGATGCATACTGCTCACCATTTACAGTGATCGGGAATGGCATATAACCGATATCTGCGCCATTTTCGCCTGCTGCTTCCATCTGAGGATAAGCCCATGAGCCAAGTACCATACAACCGATCTCACCATTGTTGATCATACCTTTACAGCCCTCCCAGTCAGTTGTTGCAAAGTCATCTTCGATCAGTCCGTCTGCAACTGCATCATAGAGGATCTTGTAAACTGCATAAGCATGTGTATCATCGCCATAATTCTGGAATGGATCTTTTGTATGAACTAATTTCTGGTTCATATATGTATTGTCGCCTGTTGCATTATTTCCGATGTAAGCATCCCATGCTCCCATTGTCCAGCCTGCTGCATAGTTTGTATAAAGTGGGATGGCATCTGTATTATCTTTGATTTTCTGTAATGCACCGATAAATTCTTCCGGAGTCTTTGGAAGTTCTGTAACTCCTGCTTCTTCAAATACTTTTTTATTGTATACGATACCCTGTGTAGTTGCTGTAGAAGGAACACCGTAAACCTGTCCGCCATACTCCCATGTAGTTGCATAATTGATCTGGGTCTTCATGGTATCAAGATCACCATATGAAATAAAGTAATTGCTTAAGTCTGCCTTATCAACCGCCGGGATCATCATGACTGTCTCATAGTCACCGGACTGTAAATGCATCAGAGCATCATCTGCATAGTTGGTATCGGTTGTAAGTTCAACTGTAATATTTGGATACATTTCATTGAATGCTGCTAAATACTCTTTCCATGTTGTTCCGTTATAATCGTCAGATTCAAGATCTGTTCTGTGGTTGAATAATGAAATTGTTGCTGTCAGATCTGTATAATCCTCACCGAGTTTAATGTCTGCATAGGATAAAGATCCGTCTGTGGATGCTGCTGCATCACTGCTCTCGGTAGCTGCTGCATCATTTGTTGCTTCTGCACTGTTATCAGAAGCTGCTCCGTTTGTTGCTCCCCCATTGTCTGCTGCATTGTTTGAACCGCCGCATGCTGCCATGCTCATGGTCATAACTGCTACTAATGCAACTGATAAAACCTTTTTTAATTTCATAGAATTTTCCTCCTTTTGATGTTTGTTACTTTGTTTTGTAACTTAATTTAATTATATATCGTTTTGTTTTTTAGTCAACACTTTTTTCTTGTTTTTTAACCTTTTTAAGGCTTTCATTGTGCATTTCGGCACTATAAACAATTCTATTTATCGATTTTTGTGCACTTTTTCACATTTATTTTTCATTTATTTTTGTTATTTAGCTTATTTTAGCCTAATTTGTACAATTAATTATTTTTTATATTAAGCTATGTTTTTGATTGTTTAACTAATTACTTATTTCACCACAGCGTTATCTGCAGAACATCCATAACTTAACAATATAAAATGCTCACCAAATGCTGGTTTGTTTATGAAATAAATCGCCCGTCCCAATGGTGTGTCGCAGGTCTGTGAGTGGCATCTTGCGCAAAGCCGGAGTTAATTTTGGTTCCATTGTACGAAAATAAGAAAAGTCTAAGTGTGTCTGAGTTAGATTTTCTCGGAGTGACGTGACCGGCGTTCAACGAGCCATCCGTGGCTCGTGAAGCCTTGTTCTGCCATCCGTGGCAGAACATCACTGTGTACCTACAGACACACTAAGATTTTCTAATTTTCTCCCAAAGTCACAAAATTAGCTCCGGCTTTGCGTAAAATGCCAGTCTTCAGGTTGTGAACACCATTTGGGTGGGCGGTTCATCTCAAAACTGGGGGCGTGGGTGTGAATTTTTGATATTCGCACGAATGAGAATATGCTTAAAATCCTAAGGTGCTGTATCATTAATATTTAGCCTGATGACTTCCCAGAATTTCCATCTACTGCATTGTATTACATGAAATTTTTCGTAAATTGCCAGATTAATAACGCAGAATATTTTTTCAAATGTGTATGGCAATAAACATAGGCATAATGGGATATATTGAGGTTTTCCAGTATTATCAAACCAATAATACTCTATTAAATATAATTATTTGGAAATCTTTTTTTAATCAGATTCAGACACAAAACACTAAAAATTTACGCCCCCAAGGTTGTGATGTGAGTTCCCCGACGAAGGGTGGTTCACAGCCTTACGGCTGGCAAATTGCATCAAGCCGGGATTCGTTTTGTGACTTTGGGAGAAAATTAGGCAATCTTAGTCTGCCTGTCCGTAACACAGTGTTGTGCTGCCATGGACGGCAGCACAAGTCTTAATGCCCCCGGACGGGGCGTTTAAGACGCACACGTCACTCCGAGAAACATTAAATCAGGCTGACTTAGACTTGCCTTATTTTCGTACAACGGAACAAAACAGTCCCGGCTTGATGCAATTTGCCACTCACAAAACTCCGCCCCCCCTTCGCCGGGGAACTCATAGCCCAACAAACCAAAATTTGGTGTGAAGTCCATGAAACGAAAAAAAGAGAAAGCGGCAAGCCTTTCACAACTTACCGCTTTCTCTTATTTTACAACCTGCTGCACGCTGGCTTTTTCCACCAGCCTTCCCTCAACAATGGTAATTCCCTGTTTATAACGTTCCCCGCTGACTTTCTTTAACAGCACACGTATTGCTTTATTTGCCATTTCACGGATATCCACCTCATAAGTTGTGATCTCGACATCACACAGTCCCGGAAAAAGATAGTTATCAAATCCAACCACTGAAAAATCTTCCGGAACGCGATACCCCTGCTCTTCTAACTGATTGATGACCATGCTTGCCGTGAGATCGGAGTTGCACACAAATGCCGTCGGCATATCTTTCATCTGATCCGGATGAATATCAACCTCTACCACACCACATTCCATATCACGATCCGATATGATCCACTCCTGTGGCACTTCAATACCATGTTCTAACATGGATTTCCGGTAACCGAAATAACGGTCTGTGATACTTGCTGTAAACAACAGTGTTCCGACATACGCAATTTTTTCATGACCATGCTCGATCAGATAATTCGTCAGCATGTAAGTACCATAGTAACTGTTAGAGATCACCGCATCACTCATCTGGTGTTCATCATAAAAATCAAGATACACGATCGGAATCTGTGTATTCTGTCTTAATGCACCTAAATATTCTGTCCTCAGCCGTCCGATCAGAATCAGACCATCTACTTTACGTTCCAGCACGATTTTAGGCAGATTCGCCTCGGCTTCATCTTCTAATGAAACAACCTCAAGCATCGTGAAACATTCTTTCTGAACGGCCCTTGTTGCAACACTCTGGTACATTCTCCAGTAAAAGGATGCATACTCTCCTAAGTATTTTTCCGATACCAGCACCCCGATATTATAACTTTTTACTGACTTTTCTTTTTTTACGGCAGATGGCTGCTTGTATCCAAGTTCATCTGCCAATTGTTTGATTTTTTCCCGCATAGCCTCGCTGACACCTTTTTGTCCGGAAAGTGCTTTTGAGACCGTGACCGTACTGACACCAAGCTGCTCTGCAATGTCTGCCAGCTTTACTGCTTTTGCCATAACCGTCCCCTTCTTACTACTTTTTACTTTTTCGATTTAATCTTATTTCTTTTCCACAAAATGTAACAGTTTTGACTGGAAATCACCCCATGGATTCTGGATCAGAATACCTGCATACATTAATGTATCTCCCGCATATACAGTATCTTCGCCTTCCAGACAGTAATTCTTCTGCGGATCGAGTCCTTTTAATGTGATTCTTCTGCTCTTATAATTCGGACGGTTGATCACCTGCACAAATGTAACCAGTACTTCTGATTTATCTTTTGAAACCACCTCGTAACAGTCAAAATAATGATTTTCCTGATAGGAGGCAATCCTGTAATAATCGCCGCTTCTTACCAGATCATTGTATTTATGATACATGGCAACCTGTTTCGGGATCATCTGTCTGTCTTCTTCCGGAATCTTTGTGACATCCAGCTCATAACCGAAAGTTCCTGCAAGCGCTACATGGCCTCTTGTCTCAAACGGTGTAACACGTCCCACCGTATGATTCGGACAGTCTGAAACGTGCGCTCCCATCGTCGATAACGGATAGATCATCGCCGTACTTTCCTGAATCTTTAAGCGTTCTACTGCATCCGTATCATCCGAGCACCAGATCTGTGGACTGTAATAAAGCATACCCGGATCAAAACGTGCACCACCGCCGGAACAGTTTTCCAGTAAAAGATGTGGGAACTCTGTTACCAGACGCTCCTGCATCTCATACACTGCCAGCACATAACGGTGATAAAGTTCACCCTGACGGTCTGCAGGAAGTCCATAGCTTCCGATGTCAGAAAGCTGACGGTTCATATCCCATTTGACATACTCAATATTTGCACTGCGTAAGATCGACGCCACGCTCTCATATGCATAATCGCGCACTTCTTTTCTGGTAAGATCAAGTACATACTGATTTCTGCAGAGAGAGCCCTCTCTTCCCGGGATCTGGATTGCCCAGTCCGGATGTGCCTCGTAAAGTTTTGAATCCGGTGAGATCATTTCCGGCTCAAACCAGATACCGAATTTTAATCCAAGTTTATTTACCTCATCTACCAGATGTTTTAAACCACCGTTTAATTTCTCTTCGTTGACATACCAGTCACCCAGACTTGATGAATCATCATTGCGGTGTCCAAACCAGCCATCATCCATAACCAGCATTTCAATGCCAAGTTCCGATGCTTTTTTTGCAATGGAAAGTAATTTTTCCGTATTGAAATCAAAATAGGTCGCTTCCCAGTTATTGATCAGAATCGGACGTTTCTTATCCTTATATTCACTGCGGATCAGATGATTACGGTAAAGTTCATGGAACTGGTGTGTCATGCCGTCATATCCGGTATCGCTGTATACAAGCACGACCTCCGGTGTCTGGAAACTCTCACCTTTTTCTAACTTCCAACAGAAGTTCTCCGGATGGATTCCCATACCAACACGGACGGTATCAAACTGTCCTAGCTCGACCTGTCCGATAAAGTTACCGGAATACACAAAATGCATACCATAAACTTCACCCTGTGACTGGTCTGCATTGCCTGCCGCAAGTGCCATAAACGGATGTTCCTGATGGGAAGACTCACCTCTTACTGATTCCACTCCCATAAAGCCTTTTTTCACCTTGCGGTGTTCTAACATACGCTCCCTTGCCCAGGAACCATGCATGGTAAGCAGTGTAAAATCACGGTTATCCATATCCATGGAGAAAGACAGTGCCTTCGTCAGATATAACATTTCGCCGTCATTTTCGATCCGCACGCTTCTTGTGATGACATCCACATCAGAAAATGCCGTGTAAAGCAAAGTTACCTTTAACCCAAGTACCGGGTCCTCGCATAGAAGTTCTAATGTCTCACAGGAATCTTCATCGCCGAACGTTGCAGGAAGTCCGGCAAGTCCCGGTTTTCCTGCATAAATTTTATGTGACACATAAAACAGTGATACTGCTGTATGGCCTCCCTCTGTTCTCACAGAAATACTGCTTCTTCTGTAATCTCCGAGTCCGTTTCCTGCATATTCCATCAGAAACGTATCATAGAATGATACTCTCTCTCTGTTATTTTCAGAAGGCACAAACGGTCCCTCTCCCGTGCGGAGCAGATATGCAATGTTTGCATCTCTTAATTTCTTACCATAATATACATGACCGACAAAATTTTCTTTGTCCACGATCCCGATCACATAACTGGAGCCTGGCGTATCCAGTTTGAAAATACGTTCTTTCTCAAAGTATGTAATTGCCACGCTTCTGTTCCTCCTGTTATTTCAGCAAATCTTCTTTTAGTCCGGCAAGTTTCTTTTCTGCATCCTCTAAAGAACTTCCCTTGACACCAAAGTAATATTTGATCTTCGGCTCTGTTCCGGACGGACGCATACAGCACCATGCATTATCGGAAAGTTCATAATAAAGTACGTTTGACTCCGGCAGACCGGTCTTTGTCACTTCTCCGGTTACTGTATCTTTTCTTGTATCCTCTTTATAGTCACGGACTGCAAGCACATCAAAACCACCAAGTTTTTTCGGTGGATTCTTTCTGGAATTGCTCATCAGTTCCTGAATCTGCGCTGCTCCATCGATTCCTTTTAATGTCTTTGTCTCAAGTCCTTCTCTGTAGTAACCGTATTTTTCATACATTGCAAGCATTTCATCCCACAGTGTCATGTTGTTCTTTTTGCACCAGGATGCTACTTCACATAACATCATGACTGCAACGCAGGCATCTTTATCCCTTGCATAAGTACCGGCAAGACATCCGTAGCTTTCCTCTAAGCCAAACACATAATTATAGGTATTCTGCTGCTCGAAGAATTTGATCTGCTCTCCGATATATTTGAATCCTGTTAAAACTTCGATCAGTTTTACGCCGTAAGATTTTGCGATTGCTTTTGCCATATCGGTGGTAACGATCGTCTCAACCAGTGCAGGATTTTTTGGCATAGTTCCCATTGCTGTTTTTTCTCTTAAAATATATTCTGCGATCAGCATACCTGACATATTTCCTGTAAATGTCACATATTCGCCGCTCTTTGTATCTTTGCAGTAAACACCGAGACGGTCTGCATCCGGATCTGTTGCAAGAACGATATCAGCATCCACTTCTTTTGCAAGTTTTAATGCAAGTTCAAACGCTTTCGGTGACTCCGGGTTCGGGTATGCAACAGTCGGGAAGTTGCCATCCGGTTTTTCCTGCTCCGGCACTACATATACATGCTCAAAACCAAGTTCTTTTAATACACGGCGTACCGGAAGATTTCCTGTTCCATGAAGTGGTGTATATACGATCTTGATATCTTTTGCCATCTCTTTGATGATCTCCGGATGAATGGACTGTTTTTTCAGTTCTTCCATGTAACGGTCATCGATCTCTTTACCAATCACATTGTAAAGTCCTGCTGCAACTGCATCTTCTTTTGCCATAGTCTTTACCTGGTCAAAGGAAGTTACTTTTGCAACTTCTGCTAAAATATTTTTGTCATGAGGCGGTGTGATCTGTGCGCCGTCCTCCCAGTATACTTTGTATCCGTTGTATTCTCTCGGATTATGGCTTGCTGTGATGACGATACCGGAAATGCATCCTAACTCACGCACTGCAAAAGATAACTCCGGTGTCGGGCGAAGGCTGTCAAATACATATGCCTTGATGCCGTTTGCATTTAAGCAAAGCGCTGCTTCCTCTGTAAATTCTGTGGACATGATTCTTGAATCATGTGCGATCGCAACACCTTTCTCCTGTCCGTTCTGGGAGATGATATAATTTGCAAGTCCCTGTGTTGCCTGACGCACGGTATAAATATTCATGCGGTTGGTTCCGGCTCCGATCACACCCCTTAAACCACCTGTTCCAAATTCTAACTGTCTGTAAAAACGATCCTCGATCTCTGCCTGATCCCCCTCGATTTTCTTTAACTCAGCTTTTGTATCTTCATCAAAATACGGATCTGTGCACCACTGTCTGTAAGTATCCATGTAATTGCTCATTCTTCTTCTCCTTTACTTCTCTATAATTCATTTTTTATTGTTTTTTAAATTATAATCTTTTTTTAAGTTGTTGTAAACTAATTTTAATCTTTTTACTGTTTTTATATTTTCATTTACCCAAAAAAGAATCATAATATTTTTTTACAACTTTTTCTGCAGGTTTCGCATAGATCTCATAGTCCATGCGCGACTTTGCACTCCGCTCCTGATAAAGTTTTGCATCCCATGACCAGAGTGCCATTCCCTGCACCCAGTCTCTCTTACTGCAGGCTTTAAACATATCTTCATACCACTCAGCCTGACCATCCGGGTCAGCATCACCTTTCACGCCCCAGTCATTCGGTACTTCCATGGAACCCTTTACTGACATACATCCTGTCTCTGCGAAGAAAAACGGTTTTTCAAATCTTTTTACCACTGCTTCAATACGGTCTAACTGATTTTCCCAGTCACCATAAGGATAATAACCGCTTGATGATATCACATCCACAGCATCCCACCATTTCACACGGTGCTCCTGATACTTATCCGTATTATAAGAAAGAAGTCCGTGATAAACCTGCCTGATATCCGAAAGCAGTCTGCGCCATTCCGTTTCACGATGCTCACTCATCACCATCTCACAGCCGGCAATAAACATTTCACAGCCATACTGCTCTGCAATCTTTGCATAATGAAGCTGAAATGCCGTATAAGATGTAAACCAGTTCCCCCATTTTGGTTCGCATGGAACATCTTCATCAAAAAAATTAATGTGTGCACGCCATGTTCCATTTTTGCAGTTTACTGTCGGTTTTAATGCCACACGAAGTCCAATCTCTTTCGCATACCCGATCATATCAATCAGCTCATCATCTTCCATCGTTGCTTTTGATGTGTAACATATCTCCTCAGACTGCGGTGTCTCCTGCAATCCTCCCGGCACAAATATCACAAAATCTGCTCCGGTTCTTTCCTTCATCATAGCAAGACTTTCCTTTGCCCCTGACTTTTTAAATGCCCCTGCACAGGCAAACGGTGCAAATGTCACTCCACAGATATATTCCATTTATTTTCTCCTTGCTTTTTCATTTCATCTAAAAATATAACATTCATTTTATACTGATCCTGTCATTAATATAGCATTCGCCCTGTATATCTGCTATAATTTTTCATGTCAAAAATTGTATAAATCTATTTTTATGGCCAAAGATCAGTGTGAAAAATACATTTTTCACACGCAAAAATGGAGTTTAGTATGAAATCATTATTTGAATATACCGACAAATTAAATAAACCCTACGAATGTTTCTTTCTGGATGTGAAAAAAGAATGGCTGCCGGTACAGCCGCACTGGCATTATTTTATGGAGATTCTTTACGTAACAAGGGGCACCGCCCTGATGTATCAGAATGAACAAAGTCATATTGTTACGGAAGGCGATCTGATCGTCTTTCTCCCTTCCGTTGTTCATTCCGTCCATGCAGTGTCCGATGCCCCTCTGCAATATTATGTTTTAAAATTTGATTTAGGCCAGCTTGATTCCTCCACTTCTTTTACCGGTGGAAACTGGAATTTTTCTGCACTGTTTGGCAATGCTATAAACAATGAGCATGCCGATATTTATTTCCCGGAAGAAGTGCTTCGCTCTCTTCCCATACAGTCTTTATTTGATGACTGCGTCCGTGAAATGCAGAATATGCAGTACGGATATCAGATGATCCTGCAGTCAAAAATCAGGGAACTTTTAACCTGGCTTCTCCGAATCTGGCGCAATGACGGTTTTGACACGGATTGTTCTTTTACACCTCTGGCAAAAGAAAATACGATCTATACCATCACGGAATATATTGACCGCCATGCCTGCGAAAATATCCGCGTGGAAGATATCGCTGCACTCTGTCACATGAGTTATTCCCATTTTGCCAAAAATTTCCGCGAAATTTACGGACAGTCCTGTAAAAAATATATCGAATTTATCCGTCTCTGCAAGGTTGAGGATATGCTCCTTTTTACAAACTTCGACTTAAATTATATCAGCCAGGAAACCGGTTATGCTGACTGCAGCCATCTGATCCGTTCATTTAAGGAAAAATATGGAATTTCCCCGCACCAGTACCGCAGACAGCACTCCATATCCGGGCAGGATCACTGATTTGTCATAATTTCCCATGTACTGGCATCACCCAGCAGCGGCATAAGAAACATCATCACAGTGATCATCAATGCAGCGATCACAAGTCCGATGATCGAGGTGACAAGTGCCGCTGTTGCCGTACCATTCTGCTGTGGTTTTATTTTTTTCGAGCAGATTGCACCAAGCAGACCGACTAATCCAAATCCTGCTCCATATCCGACGAATCCGGTCACGATACCGAAAATGCCAAGGATCAGTGATACCGTTGCAATATTTTCTCCCTCACGCTCCGACGGGATAATGATCTCTCCTTCCCTCATTTCCACTATCTCATCTAACTTGCTTTTTCGCAGTAATACAATACACGGAATTAAAAACAGAGGAACGGTCACTACAAGATTTAATATGGAAAGATTGCCGATCATATCTGTCATATCACCATTTCCAAAAATACCGCTTGCCATTAATCCTCCGAAATCCACAAGTGCATGAATGATGATACAGATCCATAAATTACCGCTGCGCAGATAAATTGCCGCAAACAAAACACCAAGCAATGTTGCCTGCAGTGCCTGGATCAGTGCACTTGATAACGGCACGCCGGAAAGTACATTCGGGATATGCGCTGCACCAAAGATCATACTGGATAAAATAATGGCAGCAAGCACTCCACGTCTGGTGTTTGAAAAACAGTCTGCGAAAAGATTTAACACGATCCCACGCATGATCACTTCCTCGTTCATGCCGACGAAAAACATTGTCAGTATGTAAATGATGATCCCGCCTGCAGGACGCACGCCGTCCGTACCGGAAACACTCTGTAAAAATAACTGTGCAACTGTCACATACACACAGTATCCAACCATAAATCCACCGATATAAAATCCTCTTAAAAATCCCACACCGGTCTTTTTTAACGACTGCTGATACCCCATAAGAAACAACATGCCGATCGCATAAACAGCCACACCGAGTTCAGCAATAAACTGTAATGTATAACTGTCCGTGATGGAAGTCAGATGTGTTGCTGCCACTCCGACCAGATTCATCAGCACTAAAAAAAGTGCCGTGATCACAATACCGATAATGATGACTACTGCCTTCGGCAGCCCTAAGATTTTGTTTTTCATACCAATCTCCTTTTTCTTTTTGTTTTATATTCACACTGCCTTTTGCAATGATCCTTTCATGTACTACTTTTCCCTGATATTTCCTGCTGTATCTACCGATGCATTATCAGAGATACTCTCCATATAAGTAAACAGGCTTTGTGCTGCATTATCATCCATCTGTTTTGTCTGTCCGTCTGACGCATAAACCGGGATCAGGGCATAAGAAACTGCTCCATCTGCTGTCACTGTAACTTTTACTGCTGCAGATCTGTCAATGCTTTGTCCAAAAATAAAATTCCCCAGACTGTAAAAAACAGGTTTTCCATCCATAAACTGTATTCCTTCCAGACAGTGTGTATGCGCTCCAACGATCAGATCTGCCCCTGCATCCATGCACTGTTTTGCCAGTTCACGCTGCACCGTATTCGGCTGTTCGCTGTACTCGGTTCCCCAATGTGGAAATACCGTCACAAAATCGCAGGTCTGTTTTGCCTCTTTTATCACTTCGATGAGCGCCGCCGCATCATAACAGGTAAACATTCCCGGAGTGCCATTCTCGATTTTCCAGTCGACAGACGGAACTACACGTGATACGGCAATAAATCCATATCTTTTTCCATTCACTTCCACAACCTGCACCTCTTTTGCGCGCGCTGTGGAATCTCCTGCCCCGCCATATAAAATTCCGGCTCCATCTAATGCCTGAAACGTATCGGACAATGCCACTCTTCCATAATCCAAAGTATGGTTGTTTGCGAGTGAAACGATATCCACACCCATCTCATTTAATGCCTTTACATAAGAAGGACTGCACCGGAAGGTAAACTGCTTATCCGCCATCGGTTCCCCACGGTCACTAAACGGGAACTCATTGTTTACCATTAAAATATCCGCTTCATTTAACTGCTCTAACAGTTCCGGTGAAACAACCTTCTCGATTCCACCTGCATCATAGGCTGCTTTAAATGCATTTGCAAACAGGACATCACCGGTAAGGATGATCGTTGTATTACCTGAGTCTTTTGGATTATCTGCGTTTGCTGCTGTTTCTGTATCATCTGATGTGCGCTCCGTGCTATCCGCTGCGTCTGCAGTATCCTTTATGTTTTCCGTTTCGCCCGATGTATCGTCATTATCTGCTCCATCTGGTGCTGTTCCGTTTTCATCCGTTTTATCTGCCGTGTCAGATTGCTTCTCTTCTGTTACTGCCGTCCCCGATGTTATAACAGGCTGTGTCTGACCACCAGTTAAAATTGCGGCGGCGATCACGCCCGCTACAGTCAGTATGGAAAGCACATAAAGTACGATTCTTATTGTTTTATTCATAGATCCTCCCATTTTTGCATTGTTTTCGTTTTTCTTTGGTTCAGGAAACATTACAAAAATGACGCCGATGTACAACGATTGTACGCCGACGCCACTTTTATCATAATGATTTGTTCTCTGATTGTCAACTGACGGAAAATCTCAGTCTACTCAAAATCAACTTCAATGCTTCCCATACCACAGTCAAGTTCCATGTTTTTCTTTGCACCTTCATTTTGGACTTCTTTATCACCACTGATATTTGTATAAGTCTCCCCATCCACTTCAATCGAACCAAGTCCACAGGAAAGTTTGTAATTGTACTCTTTTTCCTCACTATTTAAATCAAGTGTCATATTTCCCATTCCACAGTCTGCTTTGAGATTCCCTTCAACACTTCCATCCATGGAAAAGTTCCCGACTCCGCAGTCGATCGACGCATCACCATTCACTACACCATCTTCGATCTCAACATTACCGACACCGACAGATACATCCATTTTTCCATTTACCTGAAATCTTTTTGCTTCAAAGTTTCCGGCTCCGACTTTTAAGGTCAGATCATTACAGCTTCCGTCAAAATCTTTCCAATTCATATCTGCGGCACCAATATCAAAATTCAGTTCATCAAAAGAACTTCCTTTTGGCAGATACAGTATGATCTGTGGGGATTTCTTATAATAATGTTTTTTCGCATCATATTTAATCTTTAATGTATTTCCATCCGTTTTACAGGAATAATATTTTTCTTTGCCGCGTTTTAATACAACACGCAGCTTTGCACTGTCATCCGATTCCCTGACTGTAATTTCTGCAGCATCAATATCCATATTGATATTCTGAATGGAAGAAGCATCATAACTCTGGTCTGCCTCCCCTGATGGAACCTCTGTCGAGAAATCTGCATCACCGATATCTGACACAAGATCCACAATATCTTTATCATCTGCATCCAGATCATCATCGTCATCATAATCATCGTCGTCATCATAATCATCGTTATCATCATAATCATCGTCATCATCATAATCGCTGCCGCTATAATAGAGTCCATCCGGACCAATATGCCAGTTTCCATATCTGAGTTCCCCGTTTTTTGCCATACGCCATACAGATGCTCCCATTGCAGTGCTTACACCACAGAAGATCAGTCCCACTCCTAACAATACCGCTGCAACGATCAATGTAATTTTTGTAAATTTTTTCATGCTGCCACCCCACTTTTTTTCTTTTCAAACGGTTTCTTACACAAACAGATGATTCCTTTGACTGCCCATGGAAGAAATACTCCAAATACCCATACAACTAAAAGTACTGCTAAAATACCAAGTCCTAAAACCAGAAATCCTGCTCCGGTCAGTCCAAGTCCAACAGCCACTCCTCCTGTAAATAAAGTACTGAATCCAAAACCGATCAGAAGAAAACCTGCAAATACAAGTGATGCCATAACCGCCACCACTGCAACTGCAATGCCAAACAATGTTGCCACTACTGCAAGAAGAAGTGAGGCTATGACTAAAAGCAATGTCAGCCAGAGTGGTGATGTGATAACTACCAATACGATCGCTGCTGCGCTCCATCCACTTTTCTTCTTTTCTGAAGTCTCCTCATTTTTTACAAACATGTCATCATTCTGATTCCAGTCCGGATTATGGTCTGGCGTGACATCACAGGTTTCACTCTCTTTTTCGATTCCCAGATTCTTTTTAATGCTCTGTGCCACCTTTTCCGGTGATTCAAGCTCCGCTATGACAGATTCTTCGTTTTCTTCCCCGGCATCTTCAAAATAGCTGCGGTAAAATGCCAGTGCATCTGCCTTTTCTTCTTCTGATATTCCATCCAGAAGCTGTTCTAACTGTTTTAAAAATTCTTCTCTTTTCATACCCTCTAAAGCTCCTCTCCTGAAAACAGTGCTGATATTTTCATGGAATAATCTTCCCATTCTCTCCGGTATTCGACCAGCTTATCCAGTCCAGGCTCCGTGATCTTATAATAACGCCTGTTCCTGCCGCCACACTCTCTGTCATACACTTCAAGGCATCCATCCTTCTGCAGTCTCCTTAGCACCGGATATAAGGTGGATTCTGATACATCAATGGCCTTGCGCACATCCTGCGTGATCTTGTAGCCATAGGTGCCTTCTTCTTCTTTCGACACAACAGCTAACACGATTGCGTCTAAGAGAGCCGCTCCTGTATTAAATACCATGCGCTCATCTCCTTTTCTTTATAATATTCTATTTCTTTTAATATTATTTATCTATCAATACTATATTTCATATAATATTATTTGTCAACATTTATTTTACCAAAAATAATATATTAACACACCCAAATGCTGGTTTGTTTATGAAATAAATCGTCCGCTCAAATAGTATTTCGTAGGTTTGTGAGTGGCATCTTGCGCAAAGCCGAAGTAATTTTTGTTCCGTTGTCCGAAAATAAGAAAAGTCTAGGTATGCCTGAATTAGATTTTCGCGGAGTGACGTAAACGGCAACAACGAGTCATCCATGACTCGATGCTGCCTTGTTCTGCCATCCGTGGCAGAACATCACTGTGTGTAGGCAGGCATACCAAGATTTTCTAATTTTCTCCCAAAGTCACAAAATTAGCTTCGGCTTTGCGCAAGATGCCAGCCTCCAGGTTGTGAAACACCATTTGGGTGGGCGGTTCATCTCAAAACTGGGGGCGTAGGTGCGGATTTTTGATATTCGCACGAATGAGAATATGCTTAAAATCCTAAGGTGCTGTATCATTAATATTTAGCCTGATGACTTCCCAGAATTTCCATCTACTGCATTGTATTACATGAAATTTTTCGTAAATTGCCAGATTAATAACGCAGAATATTTTTTCAAATGTGTATGGCAATAAATATGGGCATAGCGGTATATATCGAGGTTTTTGCCAGTGTTGTCAAACAAATAATAAACCATTGAATATAGTTATTTGGAAATCTTTTTTTAATCAGATTCAGACACAAAACACTAATAATTTACGCACCCCCAAGGTTGTAAAATGAGTTCCCCGGCGAAGGGTGGTTCACAACCTTGCGGCTGGCAAATCGCATCAAGCCGAGACCTGTTTTGTGACTTTGGGAGAAAATTAGGCAATCTTAGTCTGCCTGTCCGTAACACAGTGTTGTGCTGCCATGGACGGCAGCACAAGTCTTAATGCCCCCGGACGGGGCGTTTAAGACGCACACGTCACTCCGCCACAACCTATACCAGGCAGCCTTAGATTGACTTATTTTCGAACAACGGAAACAAAACAGTCCCGGCTTGATGCAATTTGCCATTCACAAAACTCCACCCACCTTCGCCGGGGAACTCATAGCCCAACAAACCAATATTTATCAGGTATTTCATGATATAATTTAAGACAAAAAATGAGCGAAGAAAGAAACAATCTCTTCGCTCATTTTTATTGATAGAACTTAATTTAACTCTTACGCAAAATGGTATACTGAAACTATTATTTTGCACCAAACAGATATACACCGCGCTCTGTCACACGGATTTCCGGGATCACCGTAAGTGCCATAAAAGAAAGCGTAATAAACGGATCGATCTCCTCGGAAATGCCAAGTTTCTTCGCTTCCTCTAACATATCTGCCACTTTTTCGGTAATCTCATCACAGGACTTCTCACTCATCAGACCACAGATTGGAAGCGGAAGTACATCTACTACTTTTCCGCCGGAGGCAATGACATAGCCGCCCTGATTTTCTTCCACACATTTGATGGCTGCAAGGATATCTTCATCATTATCACCTGCAACGATCAGATTGTGGGAATCGTGTGCAACGGATGTTGCCACTGCACCGCCCTTGACGCCAAATCCTTTGAGTGGAGCAACACCGATCTCACCGGTCTTACCGTGACGTTCCACTACACAGATCTTATTGTAAACTCCATCCGGTTTGAAATAACCGTTTTCCGTTGGAACTTCCTCTATAAGATGTGTCGTCACAATCTGATGCGGGTTCATCTGTATCACATCTGTTTTTCCATCACAGGAAAGTCTGATCTTGTCTTTGGTGACTTCTCCCACATGAACCGTATGAAGCAGCTCATCCGGAACAGGCACGGAATAATCTTTTGCATAATCTTCCTCTGTTAAAATACGCCCGTCTTTCATGACATCAAGCGGTCTGACCTGCTCTAAATCATCTAAAAATACGATATCTGCACGATAACCGGCACCGATCGCACCATAGTTTTTCAATCCATAAAACTCTGCTGCCTGGTAACTTCCCATCTTATATGCCTTTGCGACTGGCACTCCAAGTGCGATTGCTTTACGGATGCAGGTACTGATGTGTCCTTCTTTGCGGATTTCCTCAACATGTTTGTCATCCGTACAGAATGCACAACGGTCTAAACATACCCCAGCATCCAGCATTGTTTTGATCAGTGTCTCTAAATTCTTTGCTCCACTTCCCTCGCGCACATAGATATGCAGTCCGGCACGAAGTTTATCAAGTACTTCCTCAGCAGTCGAACATTCATGATCATTTTCCACGCCGGCAAGACGGTATGCCTGAACTTCTTTTCCATGGATTCCAGGCGCATGTCCATCAATATGTTTCTTGGCAAAAAGCTCCAGCTTATCTGCCATTCTCTTTTCGCCTTCACAGCACTCCAAAAAGCGCATTGTCTCGCCAAGTCCGAGCACCCTTGCGTTATCCACATATTTCATCATATCAGAGGCAAGGAATTCACCGCAGCCGTTGGTCTCCACATCCGTTGCAGGAACTGCGGAAGGTACCATGAAAAATACATTTACCAGAAGTTTTGCGGCACATTTCAGGAAATAATCCATTCCCTTTGTTCCGCTGACATTCACAATTTCATGCGGATCAGCAATGATCGTTGTTGTGCCTGCCTTTGCAAGAACCTTTGCAAGTTCTCCCGGCGCTGCCATACAGGATTCAATATGCATATGTGCATCAATAAATCCAGGCACCAGATATCTGCCAGTGCAGTCGATTTCTTTTTCTCCCTCGTATTCACCAACACCTACGATCGTGTCACCACAGATTGCAACATCCGCCTTTAACACTTCCTCCGTAAAAACATTCAGCACATTTCCGTTTTTTAATACGAGATCAGCTTTTTGGCGTCCATTTGCACAGTCCAGCTTTCTTTTTCTCTCTAACATACGCTTCCTCTTTTCGTTATATATTGATAATAATTATGAAAACAACTTTTTAAAGAAATCCCCTACTGAAGAAAATACCGACTTAAAAAATCCACCGACAACCGCTGCTATACCACCAGAAGAACTACTGTCCCCATTTTTAAACGAATTGTACAAGGATTCTGCATAATCCACCAGTCCATTCAGATCGATCCCCAGTGAATTGATCTTCTTTACCAGATCTACGATCTGCTGACGTTCATCATCCGATAAAGTCACACCATATTTTTCACAGGCCTCATCGATTGCTCCATTGATTCCCTCATCATCTGTCAGATCATCTTTAGCGATCAATGCCTTGATATATGCAATAAATTCTTCTACTTCTGCATCCGAAACACCTTTTAAGGACTCTTCTAACTGTCCGGTAAGCACAAGTTCATTGAGTGCTGTATCAACTACCGAATCACTGATCTCTTTTCCTGTCATCTCCTGATATGCTTTTAAGACACCTACTAATGCTGCCGTTCCTGAGATTGGAGTCGGTCCTGCAACAATGATATCTGCATCGGTCACTCCTGCCGTAGTCAATGCATTTTTATACATACCAACCGTACAATAGTTAATATTTGTCGTAGAAATGTTAAGTCCGCTCCCCTTATCTCTCTGCACGATCACAACGGAAGATAACGATCTTGTTCCAATCTGTGAGGATGAGATATAGGAATCTAAGTACTGATGTTCCTCTGCATTTGTCACATAAACCACATCATAATCTGACAGATTTGCCGCATCAATTCCCATAATGGAAAGGATCGTCGCTCTCTGTGAATCATTAAGATCTGCCCCTAATGCAAGGTATGGTTTATCACTGGCTTTGATCGTGACATTATCGCTGTCTTCGTTCTGGACGATCGTTCCGCTGATATCCTGAGAATTATCTGTCTGTGACGCCTGATCCGGTGTACTGTTTCCATCCTGCTGTGGCACCTGATCCGATGTGCTGTTTCCATCCTGCTTGGCACCTGAATCTGTATCATCATCTACATATTGAATCGTGCCTTCAATATTACTGCTGTCTGTATTTTTCTCCGACGTTTCAGCAGGACTTTCCGTATCACTCTGCTCCGCTGCCACTAAAACTTCTGTCTGTGACGCCTGCACTGCCACACCGGAAGAAACTGGCATTGTTGCTGCAAGTATCATACATAACATTTTAACTGCTTTTTTGTTTCTCATAATAAAAATCTCCATTTCTGCATGTGAAAAATATCCACACTACTACTCAAGTCTGACACTCATCCATGCACAGATATCCGCATAGACCTGATCGCGGTCTGTCTCATTTAATATCTCATGGCGGTCTGTCTCATACAAACGGTATGTCAGGTCATCCACACCTGCCTCTTTAAACATATGGTAAACCTTTTTTACCCCTTCACCGAGATCTCCAACCGGATCATCTGCCCCGGAAACCATGAAAACCGGCAGATCTTTTGGCACTTTTTTTATATTTTCCATCTGATTGTCAAAATATACCGCTTCCATCAGACCCAGATAACCATTTAAAGTAAAGACAAATGTACAGCGCGGATCGCTGTAATATTTTTTTACATGCTCTGTGTCCTTTGTCAGCCAGCTGTTGGTATAATCTTTTCCATAAAGGTCAAATTTATGGTATGGTTTGCTGTAGGAAAGTTTCTGCATCAGTCTGCTTCTATAATTCCATCCACGGAAACGAGCCATAACCCTGCACAGTGTCATGCCAAACTTCGTTGTGCCATCCGGCACACACCCGGTTCCCATAATGATCGCACCGCTTAAATTTTCACCATGCAGACACAGGTATTTCCGCAGCATATAAGATCCCATACTGTGTCCCATCATAAAATATGGCACACCCGGATTTTCGCCCTGAACTGCCATACGGAGTCTATGCATATCCGCAACTAATGTATCACTCGGATTTTCTGCAAAATATCCCCATTCCGTCTCATCTTTTACCGACGCACCATGCCCTAAATGATCATGACCTACAACCATAAACCCACGTTCTGTCAGATACTCTGCAAACTCATGATATCTTTCAATATATTCGATCATACCGTGTGTGATCTGTAAAATTGCCTTATACTTTCCATCCTCCGGCATCCATTTTACTGCATGGATCTTTGTCGTTCCATTCGCAGATAAATATGTCATCTGTTCTTCTTTTGCCATATAAATTTCCCATCCTTTACAAATTACTTCGTATCCAAAAGTTCCTTGTATTCATCACAGATCTTTTCCAGTTCATCCTCAGCAGATTTCTTTGCATTGATTTCTTCACGCAATGCTGCAATCTGTGTTTTCGCCTCATCCCCAAGTTTTAAGAAATCTTCTCCTGCCTGTTTTATAAAATCCGCTGCCGGCATTGCATTGCCTGACATATGTTCCCTTAATGATGTCTGTCCATTTTCGTATATGGAAAGCTTCTGTGCACTGTCACTGTACAGTTTCATTACCATCGACGCAATACTTCCCTGCATCTCATTGATCTGTGCAGCCTGTTCTTTGATCTCTTTCTGTGCCTCAGTTACAGCACTGATCTGTTCCGTTAATGTCTGTAATTCCGTTTCATAGCGCAGTGCCACATTTTTGATCTCCTCTGCCGCATGAAGAAACTTCTCTCCATCTTCCCCCATTCTCGCTGCTTCGATCGCCGCATTTAACGCAAGCACACTCATATTTTTAGCGTCATTCTCCAGTTCTGTCGTCACATCACCAAGTCCATCCTGCGCTTTCTCTGCGCGGTAGAGATTTTCTTCTAACTGTGCACACGGTTCTTTTAATGCCTTATGCTGTTCAAATACTTCTTTAATCTTTTCATTCTGCTCCGCAACCTGCCCAAGAAAAATAGAATGATTTGCCTCAAAAGATTCCACCGCATTATGTACTTCAACAAATGTACTGTACAGTTCCTTTCCCATCTTGTGGCTTTCCTGTGCCAGCTCTTCCACACATTCAATCTTTTCCCCAAGGACATCGACATTTTCTTCCATCTGCACGCGGGATGCCGTCATCTGCACAGAATGTTCTTTTAGTTCTTCACTGTATTCTGAGATACCTTTCTTTATGGTATAAAGTTCATCCTGCAGTGCCTTCTCTTTCTTTCCACCAAACATATATGTCCTCCATTTACTGATAATTCTTTATCACGATCTGTATACTTTCATTTCCCTGATACCGGTTTACCTCCGGATAATATACCACAGACATCCGGATCGCATTTGTCCTGCCCGAAAATGCCTGCTGCACTTCGCTTTCTCCATATTTTTTACTATAATATTCCCGGAATCCATCCACATCTCCGAAATAAACAGCAGATATGGAAATTCCCCGTTCCGTTCTGAGTGTAAGTTTTAATACATTCTGATTTTTTCCGACTACCACTGCACGGTCAATGCCAAGATTTTTATCTGCAAACTGTGGTTTTACATTTGCTTTCCCAAATGGCTCTAACAATGAAAGTTCATTGACCAGTGGAATATCAGGATAATCGACGGGCATTGGAATATCTATTTTTATCTTAGGAATAAAATCTTCTTCTGTCAACCCACAGCATGCGTTTATTTTTTCCCGGAAAATCTCTACATTTGCTTCCGGCAGGGAAAGTCCCGCCGCCATCGGATGTCCGCCAAACTTCGTAAATAGTTCCTGGCATTTACACAACTCCTCATACATGGAATACGCTTCGATCGAACGCCCGGAACCTTTGACACCATCTTCACTCTTTGTCAGAACAAAGGTTGGTTTATGGTATGCCTCCCGGATTCTTCCCGCAATGATACCTGCAAGGCTTTCATGCACGTCCGGCAGATAGACAACTACGACTTTCTTACCTGTATTGCCCTCTTCCACCTGCTGCACGGCAAGTTCTACCCCCTCTGCCGTCATATCTTTTCTCTGTGCATTCAGGTCTACCAGCTCCGCCGCGATCTCAGATGCTTTTTTCACATCTTCCTGTAAAAAGAGATTTAATGCAATTTTTGCAGTTTCTAATCGTCCACTGGCATTGATGCACGGTCCTAATACAAATCCAAAATGATAAGAACTGATCTGTTCCGGCTCTAGTTTATTCTGTAAGATCAATGCACGCATTCCCGGATTTGTGGTCGTATGGATCCGCTTTAATCCTTCCCTTACCAGAATACGGTTTTCATCCGTCAGATCCATAACATCTCCGACTGTCGCAAATGCCACATTTTCCAGGAAAACATATGCTTCTTCCGCTGCAAGACCACATTTTTCATAGAGAATCTGTATCACTTTCCACGCAACTGCGGCACCGCAGAGATTTTTGTACGGATAGTTACATTCTTTCTGCTTGGGATTTACAATGGCATCTGCCTTGCTTCTTTTATAATGGCGTTCTCCATTTTCCTCTGTGTACGGTATTTCATGATGATCTGTGACAAGCACCGTCATTCCAAGACTTTTTGCATGTGCGATCTCATCTATCGCAGCAATCCCATTATCGCAGGTAATGATCGTATCGACCTCTGCATCATATGCCTGCCCGATCAGATGATCATTGATTCCATAACCATCTTTCATCCGGTCCGGTATCTGAAAATCTGCCTTACCTCCACAGTGCGTGATCCCTTTGTACAAAATATAGGTAGACATTACCCCGTCAATATCATAGTCACCTATGATCCTGATCTTTTTTCCTTCCCGGATCTTCTGCATAAGTATATCCGTCAGTCTGTCTGAATCGTAAAGTAAATGCGGATCGTACAGTTCCCCAATCCCGCCTTTTAAATATCTTGCGATTGCCTCATCCCCCATAACCTCACGATTGCGGATCAGTCTCGCTGTGACCGGACTTATTTCAAAACGCTTTGCGATCCCTGCAAAATCAGCGCCTTTATTAATTACAAACCATTTTTCCATATTATTTTACAGCACATTATCTGCACTGCGACAACTCCTTTTCTTGATAGACAACTTCAATCAGTGTCAGTCCGCATGCCGGTACCGTATATCCGGCAGCTTCCCTGTTCTTTGCCTCTAAAATCTCTGATATATCTTCCGGCTCTCTTCTGCCATCCCCGATCTCGATCAGTGTGCCTGTCAAGATACGCACCATATTCTGTAAAAATCCATTTCCGGTATAATAAATCTGTATTTCTCCCGGCAATTCTTTAATCTGTATCTGAAAGATCGTCCGTACCGTTGATTTTTTCATTTTTTTGTTACCGCAGAAAGACTTGAAATCATGTGTTCCACACAGATATTCTGCTGCCTTTCTCATCCGTTTTACATCAAGCGGTTCCTTATAATCATACACATATCTGCGTTCAAATATCTCCGGTATTTTCCCTGTATGAATCCGGTAAAGATACGTCTTTTCCAGTGCCTGGTATCTGCTGTGGAAACGTTCATCCACCCTCTTTACCTCGCAGACTGCAATATCTTCCGGCAGGTACTGATTCAGATATGATAAAATCTTCTCCTCGTCCCATTCTTCTTTCAGATGAAAGTTCGCCGTCTGGCCTTTTGCATGCACACCCGCATCTGTCCTTCCTGAACCGGTAACTTCCACCTGATATCCTGCCATTTTACTTAAAACATCCTGTAGTTTTCCCTGTATCGTAAGCTCTGACGGCAGCACCTGCCACCCACGGTAGCGTGTTCCGTCATACTGTAAGATCATTTTATAATTTGCCATATATTTTTATTACCTTATATTTTTCTTAAGATGTACTCCCGAAAAAAATACTGCCACAGATATTCTTCCTGTGGCAGTTCTTATTATTTTTAAATTTCGAATTGTTCCATCAACTGCACCATGGTCTGTACCTGTGCTGACTGTTCCTCACTGACTGCTGCTGTTTCTTCGGAAGAAGCTGAGTTATTATCTACGATCTGCGCTACCCCTGAAATGCTCTCATCGATCTTTCTCACACTCTCTGCTTCCATCTGAAGCGCCTCTGCCATCTGGATCATCTTGTCCGTTGAAACTTTTGCACCTTCCACAACTTCATTTAAGTTTGCTTCCTAATGAACTTTATTATACATCCGTTTCCGTGAATTGACAAACTATAAAACTGTATTTCCCATATACAATGTTGTTCTATTTATCATACCAGAATTTCAATTCACTTTCAGCCGGCTGTATCATATAATAGAAAGAATGAATCTGTGAGGTTTTTCATGTCAGATATTGCCTATACACAAAATAATATTGATGCAGGTGAATTAAAAATCCATGTTACGTCAAGAGGAAGTAACCGTCCCATCCCGGATGCCCGCGTGTCGATCTCCTATTCCGGTGATCCGGACAGTGTCGTTGAGGAGGTGAATACAGATGCATCCGGTATGTCCGAACAAATTACGCTTCGTACGCCTCCGCTTGAATACTCAATGGAGCCAGGCGAAAACCAGCCATTCTCGCAGTATAGTATTCAGGTCAATGCTGAAGGATTCCGCCCATTTACTGTGTCAGGAATTGAACTGTTTTCGGAGCAGCTGTCGCTTCAGGAAGTACGAATGGATGAGGCGGATACACCGGGGAACCCGATAGACACGATCGTGATCCCTGTCAATACTCTCTGGGGCGATTTTCCTCCTAAAATTGCAGAATCCGAGATCAAGCCGATCTCCGAGACTGGCGAGATCGTTCTTAGCAGAGTCGTGGTACCGGAATATGTTGTAGTACATGACGGTCCTCCAAATGATACGACCGCCCGTGATTACTATGTACGTTATAAGGATTACATTAAAAACGTGGCATCCAGTGAAATCTATTCTACCTGGCCGGATGCGACTCTTCGCGCAAATATCCTTGCGATCATGTCCTTTACCTTAAACCGTGTATATACGGAGTGGTACCGAAACAAAGGCTACAGTTTCACGATCACCTCCTCTACCGCCTACGACCAGAAATTCACTTACGGCAGGAACATTTTCCAGAGTATTTCCGATATCGTTGATGAGATGTTCCAGAATTTTTTGTCCAGACCAAATGTCAGACAGCCGATCTTAACGCAGTACTGTGACGGGGAACGTGTAACCTGCAGCAACTGGCTGAGTCAGTGGGGCAGCAAATTCTTAGGTGACCAGAACTATGAAACGATTGAGATACTGCGCTATTATTATGGTAACAACATGTACATCAACACCGCAGAAGAAGTATCCGGTATTCCGGCTTCCTGGCCAAGGGTAGACCTTACGATCGGTTCTACTGGTGAAAAAGTACGCCAGATTCAGGAAGAACTCGCACGGATTTCAAGATCTTATCCGGCTATTCCAACTGTAACACCAGATGGGATCTATGGTCCTGCCACAAGGGAAGCTGTGGAAACTTTTCAGCGTGTCTTTGGTCTGCCTGTCACCGGTGTCATCGACTACCGTACGTGGTATAAGATTTCCGAAATTTACGTGGCAGTATCACGGATTGCAGAACTGGTTTAAATGTAACCGGGGCTGTCACGCAACATATGGTGTGACAGCCCCGGTCTTACTTACATAATTGAATTATGATTTATTTATTTTTATGCTCAGATACGCGGTCTTTTTCCCTTTCCCGGACACTTTTCCACATATCTTTTTATTTTTCTTCTCTTATTCCACAGTTACTACTTTCGCTAAGTTTCTTGGCTTATCAACATCAAATCCCTTGTCGGAAGAAACATAATAAGCAAGTAACTGCAATGCCACGGATGCAGGCATTACCATAAATTCATCCTGCATATCCGGCAGATGGAAGGTATCATATGCACGATCAATATCTTTTGCAAGACTTTCTTTGATAAAAAGCACGATATCCGCACCTCTTGATCTGACCTCTTTGATATTTGACAATTCCTTTGACATCAGTTTTTCCTGTGTCACTGCTGCAACGACCGGCGTATCCTGCGTGATAAGCGCGATCGGTCCATGTTTCAGCTCGCCGGAAGCATATGCCTCAGAGTGAATATAAGATACCTCTTTTAACTTTAAGGATCCTTCCAGTAAAATAGAGTAATCAAGTCCACGACCGATCATAAACAGATCTTTTGCTTCTAATACTTTATTGGCAAGTTTATGGATATCCTGACGTCCCTCTAATACCTTTTTCATGACATCCGGTATACGCTGCAGTTCACGTACAAAGCTCTGTGTCTCTTCCTGTGAAAAAACACCGCGAAGCACTGCCATTTTTGCCACGATCAGATAAAATACAGCAAGCTGTGTCGTATATGCTTTCGTACTTGCAACAGCGATCTCCGGTCCTGCATTTGTATAGAGCACATAGTCGCTCTCACGGGCAATGGAAGATCCTTTTACATTAATAATGGATAAACATTTTGCTCCACGTTTTTTTGCATATTTGACTGCCTCTAACGTATCGATCGTCTCACCGGACTGTGAAACTGCGATGACCAATGATTTTTCGTCGATGACAGGATCAGAATACATAAACTCGGAGGCCATATCCACATCAATGTGCATATGAAGAATCGATTTTACAAGTGCCTGAGCCACAAGACCTGCATGCATTGCTGTACCGCACGCAATGATATTAACACGCTCACACTGTGTAAAGATCTCATCCGGCACACCGTCTGCCGTAAAATCCGGCATTCCGCTTGTAATACGGTTTGCGATCGTACGCTCGATCGCATCCGGCTGTTCCATGATCTCTTTTTCCATATAAAACGGATAGCCGTTCTTTCCGGCATTGTTAAGTTCCCAGTCAACTTCAAGATAGTCCGGCTCAACCGAATTTCCATTAAAATCTTTCAGACTGACCGCATCCTTTGTAAGTTTTAAAATATGATACTCTGGAACTACAAAATAACGGTTTGTAAAACGGCAGAGTGCTGTCAGATCAGAAGCAAGCATAGCTCCCTCTTTACAGAATGTTGCAACGATCGGACTGACATTTCTGGTAGAATAAATCTCACCCTGATGATCTTCAAATAAGATAACCAGAGCAAATGTTCCTTTTAACTTGGATACTGTCTTTTTGATTGCTTCGTCCGGATCACCGGTATAAAACTTATTTAAAAGTGCTGCCACAACTTCACTGTCTGTCTCTGATTTTAAAACACTTTCTAACTCATAGTCCGCGATCAGTTCTCTGTAATTTTCAATAATACCATTGTGTACTAAAGTTACTTTTCCAACCTGATGCGGATGTGCATTGGTGTCATTAACACCTCCGTGTGTTGCCCATCTGGTGTGACCGATTCCACACTCTGTGATAATTTTCTCCGACTCACAGATGGTTCTTAAATCTTTCACTCTTCCTGCACATTTATAAACTTTCGTCTGTTTTGCGTCAGTATCTGCCACTGCGATTCCCGCACTGTCATAGCCACGGTACTCAAGGAGCTCTAACGCATCCAGTAATACGCCTTTTACATCTTCACTGCCTGTATAACCAATAATTCCACACATAAATTTTCCTCTTTTCTATTATAAACACATCCGTGTTATTTGTTATTTCCTCCCTTATACCGTATTTGTTTTGCAGTCACCTGCATATTTGCCGGTATATCTCGCACTGGGAATGTACGGGAGAGCATCCGCCGAATCTTCGATCACTCTCCTCCTCGTTAACCTGCCCTTATCAATCTCAGATGTTTTTATCAGATTTCAAACATTTTTCTGCAGGTACATGGCGCTTCTGGGAAAACAACAGTCTACACACTTGCCGTGTAAAATCTGTTGTTCTATTTATGTGTCCGGTATACGGGCGCAAAGACCGCGTATCTGAACATAAAAAATAATATACTTTTTATTCAATTTTCAAGGTTCAACATGCTTTACTATACTATGATATGAAAAAAAAGTCCAGTGTTTCCCATCAAAGATGGCCGTTCAGACATTTTTTATTCATGCATCGATTTCCAGACTGATTCCCCATTTGGAATATACTGGCAGAATGCATCCACCATAATACTGCGGAACGGGCGGACCGCCTCTTCGAGTCCGAATGCTGCCGGGTAATCTTTCGTCACAAGATCAATGTCCTGTGCGATCTTTTCTGCAACTGCTGCATCTTTGATCGGCACGATACCAAACAATGTGGAGCAGTACGCCCTGCTTCCGGTACAGGATGCCAGATAGGTATATGCAAAATTTTTCCACTCTTCCTCAAGTATATATCCACAAACATCTTCCACATCAGCATCCTTTTCCACATTTTGTTTCTCATCTGTCCGGATACCGAGCTGCATAAGATATCCACAAAGTTCTTTTTTCTGTCTTTTTTTCTGAAAAAAGGATACACCACCTGCACTGGCTGCCTGTATCATCATCCATGCGCGCAGAAAAAGATCCGCACGTTTTTCTGCCGGATGATCTCCAAAGCGCTTTCTTAAAATCAAAAGGCGTTTTTCATCCAATGCCGGATCTAACTTCTGTTCAATTGCGAGCTGCAGAATGCGTTCACGTTCATTAATATCCTCAATCTCATAATAATGGGCGGGCCATTCCGAAAGATAGTCCACGTTTTCATTATTCAAAAGCATTTACTCTGTATCTCCTTCCATATACGAATCCACATCATCACAGGTCACTCTCGCATAAGGCAGACGGATATATTTTCCATCGATCAGATTCAGATCCGACAGATCACTTCCGGTGGAAAGCTCATATGCAAGATTTAACATTGCATCTGCCTGGCCTTCTTTATCATTATAGACCGTTCCGATCATCTCTTTATTCTTGACCGCCTCTAATCCTACATCAGTCCCATCGATTCCAATGACCGCCGGCCATTCATCCTTTGTAAGACCGGACGCTTTGAGTGCATCAATCGCACCTAGCGCCATATCATCATTATTGGCAATGACCAGTTCAATGCTGTCACCAAACTGTGACATAAGCTGTGCCATTTTCGTCTGCGCCTGTGCACGATTCCAGTTTGCGATCGCATATCCCAGCTTTTCTACTTCCACTCCACTGTCGATCATTGTGCTGACCGAATATTCCGTGCGGACGATAGCATCCTGATGACCGGCTTCTCCCTCCAACACCACATACTGAAAAATCCCGTCTCCGTTTTTATCCAGTGACTGATCGGTCAGAAATGCTTCCGCTGCAAGCTCTCCCTGCATGATACCGGACTCAAATGCCTGCGCTCCGACATAATAAAGCCTCGTCCAGCGCTCTAAATCTTCCTCCACCAGTTCGCGATTGAAAAAAATAACCGGAATATTGTTTTTTTCCGCAAGATCAATGATTGCGGTAGGATCCGTCCTGTCCACCAGATTGACACAGATCACATCGCATCCCTCCGTGATCATGTTTTCAACCTGACTGTTCTGCGTCGACTGGCTTGCCGATGCATTGTAAGTGTCGATATTGATCGCAACGCCCGTCTCTTCTTCTTTTTTTGTCGCATAATCATTAAAATCTTTCATCATTTCTGATACAAATGTATCATACTGATCATAAACAGATATGCCGATCTTAATGCTCTTTTTGGCATCTTCCCTGCCGCCGCAGCCGCCAATTACCACACTCATGACTAAAATTCCACCAAAAGCCACGGTCATTTTTTTACTTTTTTTCCATTTCTTCAAGACTTGTTCCCCCATCAACATGTGCCGGACTTTTTCTGCTCCACACATTTACATCTACCCCCCATTTGTATATCACTGCACGATAGGAAATAAAATTTTCTGATTTTCCTCGTCATACAGATTATCTTTTGTGATCGTAAGAAACCCGACTTTTTCTGTTTTTGCCGAAGATAACGGCTCGCGCAGCTGACCCGCGATCGCTGCCGCACTTAAATATCCGATATTGAACTCATTCGGTACGACCAACGCTCCTATCACACCCTTATCCAGATAATACACATTTTTTTCTGAGCAGCCAATTCCATACAGTCCAAATTCTGTCTGTTCCTGCGCCTGCAGATAATCAACAGCCTGTTCCGTTCTGTCATTATCTAATGATACCACGATGTCTACCCTCTTTTTCTCAAGGCACCATTCAAATGTATTATTTTCATTGTCTTCATCAGACAGATTCCATAAAATGGATGCCCCGGCAGACTCTATTTTGTCCATAAAACCTTTCAGGCACTGCTGTCCGGCAGTCTGTTTTAAGTTACCGGCAAGAATCCCAATGTCCGTATCTTCAAGCTTTTCCCCATAATCCGCAATAACAGCTTCGGCAACTGCCTCCCCCATCTCATAAGACTGCGGCAGAATTGCTGCATACATTCCCTCAGCTTCCACATCCGTTTCCACCAGAATCATCTTATCAGAACCGATTTCCACAGCAGAATCATCCGTATAATTGCTGCTGTCACACATTTCAACGATCACGCCCTTTGCTCCATTATCGATCTCCCTGTGAATGATCTGGTACTCTTCCTCAATACCGGAAAATGCGCCTGTCGAAACCACATTTAAACGGATATGATAATCTTCCGCTCCTCGTTCAAGTCCTTCCCGAAAAGATGTAAATCTGTCACTGCTGCTGTTTTCTACGATCACGGATACCGGATACCATTCCTCATCCTTGCTGCCATCAAGCATCCCATATGTCGCAAACGCAATAAATGCAATGATCACTAAAATCAATGCCATTAAATAGATCAAATTATTTTTTCCGGTCCGCTTCATAGTTGTTTTCTCCCTGACTCTAACCGTTCCTGCTCCTCCGGCGTATAGACGATATACGGCAAATGGATTCTGACTGTGGTTCCCTCATCCGGCTCGCTTTCTATTTCCAGACCATATTCCTCACCGAAACGCAGCCTGATCCGGTTATGTACATTCAAAAGTCCCACGCCAGATCCACGTTTGTGCACACGGTTATTTTCCTTCAAAAGCTGTTCCACTTCATCTTCCGGTATTCCAAGTCCGTTATCTCTGACCTCAATATAGATATCATCTTCCCTGCGATATCCATTGACATCAATTTCTCCGTCTCCATCCATACATTCCACGCCATAATAAATCGCATTTTCAAGCAGCGGCTGCACCACCAGTTTTACCGTACAGCACTGCAGGATCTCCGGATCTATATCAAACCGTACCTCAAAAATATTTTTATAGCGTACTTTCTGGATATTCATATAGTTTCTGGCATGTTTCAGCTCATCTTCCACACTGATGACTGTTTTTCCCCTGCTTAAACTGATACGGAAAAGACTCGCTAACTGTGTGATCATAAATACCGCATCCTCATACCGTTCTCCCTCGATCATCCAGACGATCGAGTCAAGTGTATTATACAAAAAATGAGGGTTGATCTGCGACTGAAGCGCATCGAGTTCACTTTTTCTTTTTTCTTCCTGCTCGACCACAATATCCTGCATCAGCTGCCTGATCTGTTCCACCGTGGAACGGAGTGTACACCCTAAATGTTCCACTTCCATAGATCCGCCGATATAGATAGACGGGTTCATATTTCCGGTCTCCCACTCCTTGACCGAATTATTTAATTTTTTCAGCGGCATGGCAATACTTGCAGACACAAGCTGATTTAAAAGGATCACCGCAAGCATAGATACTGTCACTAGCATGATCACAAAATATTTTGTGCCTGTCATTCCCATATCAAAGGAACTCATTGGCACAACACTGACGATCTTCCATCCGGTATAACTGACCGTCTTTACCGTAACAAGGCGTTTTTCCCCCTGGAAAATCTCTTCCGTGCTTCCATCCTCGTACCCTGCTGCCTCGATATTATTCTCCTGATAAAGATCGGTATAGATCAGCTTCTGTCTCGGATGATAAATGATCTCACCCTTTCCGTCGATCAGGTAAACATACTCCGAAGAATTTCCAACATTCGCTTTTTTTAAGATCTGTTCAATACTGCTGTAGTTCATATCGACCAAAAGTACTCCCAACGTCGATGTTCCGTTACTTGTCAGCTCAACGGCACGGCTTAAGGATACGACCCAGTAATAACGGTAAGATAGATCGTCAAACAGATTCTGCACATGCGGTGTCGAAAAATGAAGGTTTTCCATCTGACCGACCGCATCGGTAAACCACTGCTGCTTCACAATATTTACCTGACTTTTTTCATTCGCAACAGGTATCGCTGCCACAAGCTGTCCCTCTCCCGTATAACAGGCAATACTGATCAGGCTATCTTTATTCGCCTCATATAAGAGATTCATTTCTTCATCCATGGTATCACTGGCAAGATCTTTATTCTTGATGACACTGTAATACATAGTATCTGAAATACGGCGCATGTTTCGGAGATAATCCTCAAGGTTGATGGCTGTCTGATTTAAAAGCTGCCCCGTACTCTCAATCGTCATCGCTTCTGCTCTGTTTGAAAACTGCCGGTAAAGTGTGACGCCAAGAAAGGCCATACTACATATGGACAGAATCGTAAACGAAATCGATATCGTCATCTGAATACTGTGCGGTTTTGTCATTTTCCTGATATATGCAGTTAATTCTCTTATTTTATCTTTGATATTTGACAAACTCATTTTCTTTTTTCTGCTTTGTACTTTGAAGGTGACATTCCAAACTGTTTTTTAAATGCGTAACTGAAATAATTCGGATCAGAATAGCCCACTTTTTCTGCAATCACATATGTTTTTTCATCCTGATTCAAAAGCAGATCAAGCGCCTGTTCCATCCGATACTCTGTCAGATAATTGATAAAAGTTTTTCCGGTCTCCTTTTTAAACACGGTAGAAAAGTACGCCGTGCTGACCGAAAGATTTTTACATACACTCTCCACATTGAGTCCTGAATCTGCATAGTGTTCCCTGACATACTCGATCGCTTTTGTGACAAATGATTTCGTCGTGTCCTGTCTGCCATTCTGGATCATCTCCTGCATCTGACGTCCGGTCTTTAGCAGCCAGTTTTCCAGTGCCTCCGGCGATTCCATCTGAAGAACTTCCCGGTAGATATCTCCCGTACCACTGAAAATTTCGTCCAGATTCAGCCCGTTTAATGTTCCAAAACGGAAGATTTCCGCAATAAGTTCCGTGATAAATATCTGATATTTCTGCAGTGATGCTCCACGTCCGGAAAGCTGTGTCACGCTTTCTTTGACTGCTTCTTTCAGCGCCTGCTCATCCCCGGTCTTAATCTTTTTTAAAATATTCCCGATCGACTGCTCTTCCCACGGTTCCTCTGCACTGCCCTGCGGATCGATCTCCGCAATATTAATGGCTCTTGTATTTCCATAGATCACACGGTAGGAAACCGCATTGCGCGCCCCCTGATAGGAAGCCGGCAGCTCTGCGATCTCATCACAGACCGGACCGATTCCTGCCGTCACCTTCGCACCGCAGACACGTTTCGCCAGCTTGCAAAACCGATCCATTGCATTGGTATATGCCGTGATTTCTTCCGTTTCTTTTAACTGTGTGATCACAAGGATGTCTCCGAGATAAAAGAATGTGTTCGATCTCCACTTGTCCACAAACTGTTCCTCAGCAAGCTGTTTGACGGACATTCCAAGCAAAAACGGATCGAGTTCAAGCTGTGGATCCGGCGTGCTGATATGTAATATAGTTGCCACATAATATGGTCCGCTCCACGGTATCTGGTATTGTTTCAAATATTTTTCAATCTCAGATGCCGGAATTCTTCCCTCAATCAATGATGTATAAAAGTTTTCCTGCAATACCGGAAGACTCTCCATATAATAAGCGCGCAGTTTTTCGATATTACGTTTTTCATCAAGCTCTCTGTCAAGGTTTGTCCTGATACGCTCAAACACTTCCCGCAGTTCATTGGAATTGATCGGCTTTAAAATGTACTCCTCCGCCTCGATCTTAATTGCCTCTTTTGCATATTCAAATTCATCAAATCCAGAAAAAATAATAATTTTTATTTTCTGATATAGTTCTTTTAATTTCTTGCTTAAGGTCAGTCCGTCCATGTATGGCATTTTGATGTCTGTCATCACAACATCCGGCTGGATTTCCTCTGCCATCTCTAATGCTTCGACGCCATTTCTGGCATACCCGGCAATACGAAACCCCATCGCTTCCCAGTCAAGCTTTTTCATAATGACAGAATATACTTCTTCCTCATCATCCACCAATAATACCGAATATAAATTCATCGTGTTCTATTCTCCATTCCAATATGAAAAAATCATATTTTCACATTTTCTTCCGCTAGTCTCCATATTTTGCATTCATATTATGCCATAAAATTCCGAGGATCACCGTACAGATAATGATCTCTGCCACTGCCACATAGGTGTTCCAGAATAATAAAAGCATCATGACAAGTGTTGCCACTGCAAAAAAGAACATCAGCTTTCCGGCGCATTTTGCATAGTTTTCTTCGTCTTTTACCGGTGGTTTATTCTTTCCTCGGATGGCGGAGATATCTTTCATAAACCATAACCGCATTCCATAATAGATCAAAATCACAAATAAAAGTAATGGTATCCCTGCTGTCTCTAAAATCTGATCTGTTGTCATATAATCCTTGTTTTCCTCCATTGTTTTACTAAGCAAAAATAACGGCTGGTCTGTAACACCCAGCCGTTATTTTACAGTCCGATATAAGAATTATACCGTATGTTTTATTTTCTTGCTATATATTTTCTGATATCCAGAGAAATTGCTACGAAGATTACAACACCGATTGCGATGTACTGTGCGTTTGCATTCATTCCTAAGTACTGGAGAGCAACCTTCAATAACTCGAATACTGCAACACCGATGATAGCGGATGAAACTTTACCACGACCACCTGTTACGGATACACCACCGATCGTACATGCTGCGATTGCTTCCATTTCGTAACCATACCCGGTCTGAACAGATGCACCACCTGCTTTTGCGCCGAGCATGAATCCTGCAAGACCATACATAGCTGCTGCTTTCATGTAGATTAAGATCAATGTCTTTTTCACCGGAACACCTGCAACCTCTGCTGCCTGTGGGTTACCACCGATTGCGTACATATATTTTCCATGACGTGTCATGTTGAAAATGAACCATGTGATCGCTGCCACAATAATTGCAATCCAGATCAGGTAGTTGATTCCGAGAAATTTTTTGTTTGCAACATTGGTATATGCCTCAACATATCCACCAAGAGGTGTTGCGTTTGTAACGATAAGTCCAATACCATAAACGATTTCCATCATTGCTAAGGTTGCAATGAAAGGCGGTACATTTAAGTATGCAATAAAGATACCGGTTACTGTACCAAATGCTGCACAGATGAGCATTGCGATGATCGCTACTAAAACTACGTTCAATGGTTTCATATCCGGGAAGAATTTACCGGAATAATCCAGACGCTGTAACAACATACCGGAAATACATGCACCGAAACCAATCATACGTCCTGCGGAAAGGTCACATCCTGCGGTGATAACACATCCTGCAATACCAAGTGCAATGACAAGTCGTGAACTCATATTCATAAGAATATTCATTAAGTTGTTGCCTGTGAAGAAGTTATTGGATGTCAAACCAGTATAGATTACCAGAATGAACATTACAATAATAACCCCGTTGTTAATCAAAAAATCTTTTACTTTCTGCTGTTTTGTCTTTCCCATTTTCGTCTCCTCCTATCGCATCAGAATCTTGTTGCGTATTCCATAATTTTTGCCTGTGTCATATCTTCCGGTTCCTTCACTTCACCGGTCAGTTTTCCGTTACACATAACACAAATTCTGTCTGACATTCCAAGAAGCTCTGACATCTCGGAAGAAATCATAATGATCGCTTTGCCCTGTTTTGCCAGGTCGCACATGATCTCATAAATCTCATGTTTTGCACCTACGTCGATACCACGGGTAGGTTCATCCATGATCAGAACATCCGGGTCATTGGCTAACCATCTTGCAACGATTACTTTCTGCTGGTTACCTCCGGACAGATTGGAAATATGTTCTTTCATGCTCGGAGTCTTGATACTTAATTTTTTAATGCTGCTTGTTACGATCTCATTGATCTTTTTGTGATTTAAAACAAATCCTGCATTCAGATATTTATTGTAGATAGATACACCTACATTATCTTTGATAGACAGGCATCCGAAAATACCGTTTCCTCTTCGATCCTCAGTGATCAGTCCGATTCCGGCATTCATCGCATCGATTGGATGTTTGATCTTTACTTTTTTGCCATGCATATAGATCTCACCGGATGCAATACCACGGATACCGAAGATTCCTTCCATCAATTCTGTTCTCTGTGCACCTACCAGTCCACCAAATCCAAGGATTTCTCCTTTGTGGAGCTGAAAACTTACATTCTGGAATGATTTTGCATGGATGGAGCAAAGATTTTTTACTTCCATAACCACTTCATCACCCGGTTTGTTTTCTCTCGGTGGATATACATTTGTCAGCTCACGGCCAACCATCTTTGTGATGATCTGATCTGTGGTCATCTCTGCTGCCGGCCAGGTTCCAACATATGTACCATCCCGCATGACTGTGATATCATCAGCGATTCGTTTGATCTCATCCATCTTATGTGAAATGTAGACCATTGCCACACCTTTGTCTCTTAAATCATTCATGATGCGGAACAATGCTTCTACTTCATTATCAGAAAGAGATGATGTCGGCTCATCAAAGATGATAACCTTTGCCTGTTGGGAAACTGCCTTTGCAATCTCAACGGACTGCATCTGGCCTATGGATAAAGATCCAAGCTGTGCTTTCGGATCAAAGTCCATTTTTACTTCTTTTAACCATTTTGCAGTATCCTCATACATTTTCTTATGATCGATCACTTTTAATGGTCCACACTTTGTCGGGAATCTTCCCAGGTACATATTTTCTGCAACGCTTCTTGCCGGTACCGGCTGCAGTTCCTGATGTACCATGGCAATTCCTTTTTTCATTGCCTCATCCGGGTTATTAATCTCGACTTTTTCTCCGTCCAGAATAATCTCGCCGGCATCCATTTTATAAATACCAAACAGACATTTCATCAGGGTTGATTTTCCTGCACCATTTTCCCCCATCAGTGCATGGACGGTTCCCGGACGGAGTGATAACTGTACATTGTCAAGTGCTTTGACACCGGGGAAAGATTTGCATACACCCCTAAGCTCCAGTTTATACTCAGCCATGTTTCTCCTCCTTTATATCATTTGGCTTACTTCTCTGCCAATTATGTTCCTATTTCATATCTGTGCTATTTAGCACACTTCATTTTTCATAGAATATATATCTGCCTGTTTTTATTTCATACATTCATTTCTGCATTTCTGCAGTCTGATCATAATTCTTATGAATAGTGGCAGCGGGTGCCATATGCACCCGCACCACTTTTATACCCTGTTCTTTTTACAGATTATTTAACCATGTCAAGAACATCCTGTGCATTGTCTTTTGTTACTTTTACATAATCACATCCGATGTAGTGATCATTGCCAGCGCCTGTGATGTAGTTGATAGCTGCATCTGCTGCACTGTGGGACTGTGAGAAGTGATCGTTAAATACGGTACCTGTCATGGTTCCTGCAAGAACATCCTCTAATGCCTCTGATAATGCATCAACACCTACCAGATAAATATCAGTACCTACGGTACGTCCTGCACTCTGGATTGCCTGTAAAGCACCAAGTGCCATTGCATCGTTGTTACAGAATACAACTTCTACATCGTTACCGTACTGTCCAAGGGCATTTGCTACGATCTGCTGTGCCTGATCCTGCTGCCAGTTACCAACCTGATCAGATAAGCAGTTAACTTCAAGTCCTGCATCCTCAAGAGCTTTTACAGAATACTCTGTACGGTACTGTGCATCAACGTTCTCCGGATCACCTTCTACCATAACGTAGTCGATCTTTCCATTTCCATTTAAATCAACGGTATCAAGGCCAAGATCACTGATCATTTCACCCTGGAAAGTACCGGACTGACGGGCATCACATCCAACGTATGTAACATCCCAGTTGTTATCTGACCATCTCTTCTGCTCTTCTTCATCCGGCTCACGGTTGATGTATACCAGCGGGATTCCTGCTGCAACTACTTTATCTGTGATGGTTGCTGCGGAAGATGAGTTAACCGGGTTGATAATAAGGACATCTACACCCTCTGTGATGAAGTTATCGATCTGACCTGTCTGTGTAGCCTGATCGTTTGCACCATCAACGATTGTGATATTGTCTTTTGAAAATCCTTTTTCTACCAGATAATTTTCAAGCTCTGTACGAAACAGTGTCATGAAGTTATCGGAGAACTGGTAAATACATACACCAACTTTTTTGTCTGCTAAACTTGCATCTGCGTCTGTTGCTGCATCGGCTGCTGCGTCCCCTGCATCGGCTGCCTCTGTAGCTGCTGCATCATTCGATGTATCACTTGATGCATCGCTTGCTGCTGCATCGGTTGTTGTTCCGGCATTGTTTGTGGATGCGTTATTGCTTCCGCCACATCCTGCTACCATAGATGCTACCATTGCTGTTGCTAAAATTACACTAACTACCTTTCTTTTCATAGAAAAATCCTCCCATTTGATTTAATGTATTTGTAACTCTTTGTTTGTTACAAGTGCATTATACCAACAGGAGGATTGGATAAACATACAATATTCTTCTGTCTTTCTTAAAAATTCTTCTTTTTATTTGTGCATTTCATCACTTTTCTTTGATTTTCGTTTTATTTCGTTGTGTATTTTGACATAATAGTAAATTATTTCATGTTTTTTTAACGTCATTCTGTTGCTTTAAAGTTCTAAAATACTCTCTGCTATCTCCACTGCATCACGGATACAGTCCGGGCAGCTTCTAAGTACTTTTCCGGTTTCAGTGCCCTTTAATTCTCCACAGGTGAGCGATCCGTTTTTCTCTAAAAATGTCTTCGTGATCTCTCTGGTCAGTTTATAGGTATCTGCCTTACTTGCCGGCTGCTCTAAATTTTTGCAGCTGTTTTTTAATCCCGCAAGCATGACTGCGCCGGATACCGCACCACAGGTTGCTGCCATGCCGCCCATGCCAAGTCCGAATCCTTCACAGGCTGCAAACAAGGTTTCTTCCGGTATGCCGGTCTCCTCTGCAAATGCACAGGCAACTGCCTGGGCACAGTTGAATCCTTTATCGTGTAATTCGATTGCTTTTTCTTTTCTGGTCATTGATGTGTCCTCCGTTTTTATCAATTTTACTTTTGGCATAGAACATGTTTTATGTACGATACATATTCTAAGTGCTGTACATACTTTATTTATTATACGGAGGTGACAGTGTATTTTCAAGTTTCTGTATCATTTAAAGCGTTTCCTGACCATTTAATCTCCTTTCCAGTCAGGGTCATTGCCGACAATATATCATCATGATCTGCAAAAGTCTATCCCAAAATCATAAAATACATATTCTCTAAACATTTTATTATCATGAAACAAAAATAACAGGGCACATCGGATTTTAAATCCGAAGTCCCTGTCGTTAAGTAAAAAACAAATAGAAAATGCCGCTCTTATTTTGCCTCATCGATTGCTTTTCCAATATCATGACGCATATATTTATTGGCAAAGTCAACCCACTCGGTTGCCTCGTAGGCTTTCTTTCTCGCCTCCTTCAAATCAGCTCCGGTCGCCGTGATACCAAGCACACGTCCGCCATTTGTGACGATATCGCCATTCTCATCGAATTTCGTTCCGGCATGGAAACAGAAATAGTCGTCTTTTCCATCAAACTTTTCAAAACCACTGATCTTAAATCCTTTTTCATAGGATACCGGATATCCGTCGGATGCCAGTACCACACAGACTGCCGCATTATCCTCAAACTGCAGATCAATGGTATCTAATCTGCCATCTACGCATGCTTCCATCACATCAATGATGTCGTTTTTCATACGCGGAAGTACGACCTGGGCTTCCGGATCGCCGAATCTTGCATTATACTCTAGCACCTTCGGTCCATCCTCTGTCAGCATCAGTCCAAAGAAAATGACTCCGGTAAACGGTCTGCCCTCTGCAGCCATGGCATCCACGGTTGCCTGATAAATGTATTTCTGACAGAAATCATCCACCTCTTTGGTATAGAACGGACTTGGAGAAAAGTTACCCATTCCTCCGGTATTTAATCCCTGATCGCCGTCTTTCGCACGTTTGTGATCCTGTGCAGAAGACATGATCTTGATCGTCTTTCCATCCACGAAAGATAATACAGACACCTCACGTCCTGTCATAAATTCTTCCACAACCATGGTATTTCCGGCTGTTCCGAACTTTTTATCCTCCATGATCTCTTTGACACCGGCTTTTGCCTCCTCTAAGGTGTTGCAGATCAAAACACCCTTACCGAGTGCTAATCCGTCCGCCTTTAATACGATCGGCATTTTTGCAGTCTCTAAATAAGCAAGCGCCTCTTCTGCTGATGTAAAGTTTTCGTAAGCTGCCGTAGGAATATGGTATTTTTTCATAAGGTCTTTTGAGAATGCCTTAGATCCCTCTAAAATAGCTGCGTTCTTACGCGGTCCAAATACCTTTAATCCCTCCGCCTCGAAAACATCCACGATTCCGCCGACCAATGGATCATCCATTCCAACGATCGTAAAATCAATGGCCTGCTCTTTTGCAAAAGCCACAAGTTTATCAAACTCCATGGCACCGATCGGCACGCACTCTGCAAGTGCCGCGATTCCGGCATTTCCCGGAGCGCAGTAAATCTTATCGACACGCGGGCTCTTTGCCACACTTGTCACGATCGCATGTTCACGTCCACCGCTTCCAACTACTAATACTTTCATCCTCCGTCGCTCCTTACTCTGTTATTAAACACTATCTTTCATTTCCTGCTATTCTGTAATGATCGTATGTCCATTTTCTACCGATAGCTTTCTTACTCTTTCGCAATGATCACATGTCCATCTTCCACAGATACTTTCCCGTTTGCGATCAGGTCGATCGCTTTTGGAAGGATCACCCATTCTGCCTGTTCCATCACACGGCGCTGTAATACTTCCGGTGTATCTCCCTGCGCTACCTCGACTGCCTTCTGCAAAATAATCGGTCCCGTGTCTGTTCCCTCGTCAACAAAATGTACCGTTGCGCCCGTTACCTTCACTCCGCGGGCAAGCACGCCTTCATGTACTTTCAGACCATAAAATCCTTTTCCACAAAAAGATGGGATCAGGGATGGATGGATATTTACGATACGGTTCGTATATTCTTTGATCATCATCTCCGGCAGTACTACAAGGAATCCCGCCAGCACAACAAGATCTACATTGTAGGAATTTAATTTATCAAGGAATGCCTGATTAAAAGCCTCTCTGCTTTCAAAATCTTTCGGTGAGATGCACAGTGCTTCGATTCCATGTGCCCTCGCACGCTCCAGGGCATAGGCATTTGCATTATTACTGATGACAACCGAAATGCACGCATTTGTAATTTTCCCTGCGCTGATCGCATCAATGATCGCCTGAAGATTTGTTCCTCCACCGGATACTAAGACTGCCAGTTTTAGCATAAGGTTACTCCTTTTTCACCGTCTTTGATCTCACCAACCACATATGGTGTCTCGCCTGCTGCTTTGATTGCTTCCATTGTTTTGTCCACATCAGCAGGATCTACTGCAAGTACCATACCAAGTCCCATATTGTAGGTATTGTACATCATTTTCTCTTCTACCTGTCCCTTTTTCGCCATCAGTTTAAAGATAGACGGAACTTCATAACTGTCTTTGCGGATCACAGCCTGTTTTCCCTCCGGCAGCATTCTTGGAACATTCTCATAGAAACCACCGCCTGTGATATGGCTGCATGCCTTGATGCGCACACCTGCCTCTTTGACGCTGCGCAGCGCTTTTACATAGATTCTTGTAGGAGCAAGCAATGCCTCTCCAAGTGTTTTTCCTAACTCATCATAATAGGTATCCAGGCTTTCTTTTGTCATCTCAAAGATTTTTCTGACAAGTGAAAAACCGTTGGAGTGCACACCGGAAGATGCCATACCGATCAGTACATCTCCTGCCTTTACATCTGCACCTGTTATGATATCTTTTTCATCTACGACACCGACTGCGAATCCGGCAAGATCATATTCGTCCTCAGGCATCAGTCCCGGATGCTCTGCTGTCTCTCCACCGATCAGGGCTGCATCGGACTGTTTGCATCCCTCTGCGACACCGCTTACAATTGCCGCAATCTTTTCCGGATAGTTTTTTCCACATGCGATATAATCAAGGAAAAATAAAGGTTCACCGCCTGCACATGCGATATCGTTGACACACATTGCAACACAGTCAATTCCGATCGTGTCATGTTTGTCCATAAGAAATGCAAGTTTTAATTTTGTTCCTACGCCGTCCGTTCCGGACACTAAGGTAGGTTTCTCCATGTTTTTAAATTTTTCCATGGAAAATGCACCGGAAAATCCGCCAAGACCTGTTAAAACCTCTGGCCGCATGGTTCCCTGTACATATTTTTTCATCAGTTCCACTGATTTGTAGCCTGCTTCGATATCAACACCGGAATTCTTGTAATCCATTAATTTTTCCTCCTGAATCTGTTGTTTTTTAGTAATTTTTATAACCAACTTCCTGTAATCTGGCATCTTTTGCCTGAACCTGTTCTTTTAACTCTTTTGAATATTCTTTTAATTTTGCAAGCAGAGCCTCATCTGAAGTAGCAAGAATCTTTGCTGCAAGCAGTCCTGCATTTGCACCTCCATTGATCGCTACTGTTGCAACCGGGATACCGGATGGCATCTGAACGATCGAGTATAAAGAATCTCTTCCGCCAAGGGATGTGGTATGCATTGGGATACCAATAACAGGCATCGGGAAAATTGCTGCACACATACCCGGTAAATGCGCTGCCATTCCTGCACCTGCAATAATCACCTTAAATCCTTTTGCTTCTGCGCTCTTGGCATATTCAAAAAATACGTCCGGCTCTCTGTGCGCGGAGATGATCGTCATCTCATAATCAATTCCAAGCTTATCTAAAATATCTGCAGCTTTTGCCATAACCGGCATATCTGAATCGCTGCCCATTACAATACCAACTTTTGCCATAATCGTGCTCCTTCCAGATTCCTACAGTATCAAATCTCCACTGTTATCTATGTGTATTGTAACTGTCATTCTTTTAGAAGTCCAATTAATATTTATTATTTTATTTATTAAATAATCTTATATATTATCTTATTTATTTCTGAAGCAGGACTCCAGCTTATTTTTAGCAATCCTGTTTTTTATAAAAGCGGCTCATTCAGCTGCTCTGTTCCGACTAAGACAAATTTGCCATCTGCAATGATATCTTCTGTACTGCCATCTTTTCTTATCACTGTGATCTTGTCAAGCTCATCATATGGGATCGTAATATCTGTATGACAATTTAAATACGCTTTTTCTACGGACTCTTTTCTCTGTGCAGATACACTGTTCTCCCTTGCAACAATCGCTTTGCCATCCGGGTTATAGGAAATATTGTCCTCCTCATGGCTGTAACAGGTGTCACCCACTGCAAAATGCGGTCCGGTCTTCTCGGCAATCAGGATCGGCAGTTTATCTGCGATCTGATAATCTCTCGCCATGCGGTATGCGGTTGTATTCGTTCCGATCGCAAACTCTCCCATCGGCAGCGTGTCATGATGTTTTAATACATTATCACGGATATATTTTTTATTTTCTGCCTCATCCTTAAAATTGGTGCAGGTATAGGACTCTACCATACCATCCTTAAACCGGATTTCTAAATTCTCATAGTTGAGTCCGTTTAAGTAGACCTGTCCGACGAAAAGTATTCCCGTGGTTTTCTCTAATACCGGTGAAGTAAATACCTCTCCGACCGGAATGTTGACATCTGCCACGCAGTTCTCAAATGCAGTCTCCTTTGCCGGATCTTTTAATTTCCAGATATTTACATACAGATCTGTCTTATTTTTTCCTTTTCCCGTAATATGCACCTGATCTGCCGTATCTAATACATCAATAATCTTCTGCTGTATCGTCTGGTACAATTTATAATCCAAAGTATTTAATTTTACCGTTTCGGCAAAAATCTCCTCAAAACGGTCACCGATCTCCGGGATCGGATATGCGATAATTGTAAAACTGCGCTCTTCGCCTTTGATATATTCATTAATCATCTGCCCTGCCATGTTCATCTCATAGACACAGATTTTCTGCTGTTTTTCGTTATATTTTACCGCACGCTCTTTATTTTCCGGTGAAAATGGTACCTCCCCGAACACTTCGATCACTGCAGGACCTGCATGACCGGCCGCTAATTTTTTTTCTTCCTCAAAATAATTCTTTCTTGCCTCTAAGCAGCGCTCCACATATGCTTTATCCAGATAGAGTGCACGGTCTTCACTGTGATCATAGTCAAACTGCTTGTTTGGTGATGTTGCAGATGCAAGCATAGTCGGCTTTAAATTCATTTTTTCAAAATTGCGCACTGCCGCACGGACCATCCGCTCAAAACCGATCGGATAACGGAGCTGTACCGTCTGCTTTTTGCCAAGATCTTTGCCTGTCACTTCAAAGCCGATCCGATAGCCTTCCGTGTAAGTGTCAGCCATCGCCTGGATCTCCTCATCGGTCAGCCTGTTTAAAAATGCTGCCATCTTTTTCTCATTTTCCCCAATATATACACCGTAGCGGTACAGATAGCGCAGATCGTTAAGATCAGCATTCATCACAATATCATTCTCAAAATCTTCTGCCGGATCAATCAGCCTTCGAAGACTTTTTTCATAAAAAATCTCACTGTAATCATGGAAAAACCAGTACAGATCCTGCTGCACCGCTGATTTCTCCGGGACATCTTTTTCTTCCCCTGCTTCAAAACGGTTATAAATTTCGACAAACAGTTCCATCTGGATCGTAAGCTGCATCAGATCCCCACGAAATGCCGCACCAGTCTCACGTCTGATATATGCAAGGTACGCACAGAGAAGCTGTCCGAACTCTTCTCCCAATTGTTCCACAGCATAATCCGGATTCGCATAACTTGTCTGATATGCCTCACCAAGAATGTCTTTATATAATGCCTGATTACATCTTTCTGCTTCTTTTAAACTCTGTTTTTGAATCGCATCATCTGCCCATAGATCATAGACAGCCGCCTGTTTCTGCAGCAGCTGTGCCGTCTGCCTGAAGTATTCTTTATATTTTTCTTCTGTCTCCGGCTTTTCTTCAATCTCTGCAACCCGCTCACGCACCAGCACAAAACGCTCCTTTGCAAGCTCGTTGGATTCTTTATATAATTCTTTGTATAACATTAAGTCAGAACCTCCACAAAAATTTCTATCACTCATCAATCAGTTTTCCATATTTTGCATTTTTTTCAATCAATGATTTTGCATACTCCCAGATCCGTTCAGAGCCCTCGTGTACCCTCTCGTCCCTCTTTAATACCTGAGATTTTTTCACACCATGTTCCTCCCATGAAATACCACCCGATGCATCATTTAAAAACAATGGCTGTACCTTATCTAACATATTCGCAAACTTTGATTCCGGTGTCTCCATCGCCTCAAACTCATCCCACAGACCGCGGTATTCCTTCTGCTGTGCCTCCGGCAGTAAACCAAAGATACGGTCAGCCGCTTTTAATTCACGCTCCCGCTTTGTCTTATTGCCCTCCGTATCGTACGCATAAGTATCCCCCGCATCGATTTCTATGACATCGTGAAGAAGTACCATTTTCATGGTTTTTAATACATCAATCGGCTCATTCGCGTAATCAGCAAGCACAAACGCCATCAGCGCCAGATGCCAGGAATGTTCCGCATCGTTTTCTTTCCTGCTCCCGTCACTTAAATAGGTCTGTCTTGTAATCTTTTTTATTTTGTCCAGTTCCATGATAAATGAAATCTGTTTTTCAAAATCTGTCATATGAATTCTCCATTCCTGCGTGTAAAAATCTTATTTTCACACCAATTTCTCTCTTTATTTACAGCAAAAATCCAACTATATACAGTGCAGCCCATACCCCAACAGCAAGGAAAGAGCATACGGTCGCAAGATAAGGAAAAAAACGATAGGAATTTTCCTCTCTTAAGCTTACAATTGCATTGAACAATGCGATCACTCCAACGAACATGGACGACACACCCGCACTCCCAAGATACATGCTTCCGTTTCCTCCATCCTGAAAAGAACAGGCAATGACTGCAATTAGCCCCCCCAATGATATAACCGACAGTATCCATGCAGCAATTCCTCTTTTTGACTGTTTTTTATCTGTAAATTTATATCCTCTTTTATGTCGTGTATGCATCTTGTTTATCCTCATTTTCATGATTTTTATCCATTTGCCTGTCAGGCATATGTTTTTATCACTAATTTCCATGCCGGACTCAAATATCATTCACCTGCCGGCATTCTTTTATTATACAAAAACATATCTTTTTATGCAACCTGTCCGCCAGTCACACAGGGATTTCGCTTTTAAATTTTTTATCTATGCATTTTTATAAATAATCCAGTT
>ERZ834382.89-NODE-89-length-135426-cov-8.054827_pt1 | contig 135426 bp, 83 predicted proteins | sample MGYA00519692_ERZ834382 | MGnify/ENA primary metagenome ERZ834382 (study PRJEB31850, sample SAMEA3708751) | human gut metagenome | biome: human gut; feature: human-associated habitat; material: faeces | place: China | collected 2014 ...
AATACATGCCTGTCACGCATGGGGTCACGGGTTCGAGTCCCGTACGCACCGCAATAATATTCCGAATCCCTTGAAAGTCAATCACTTTCAAGGGATTTTCTTTTTTAGGGGGGCTCAATCGGGGGACCAATCTAATAACAAAATCCTGAACGGGTTCAAGGACATCTATTGGAAATTAATCCAAGAACATCCGGAACTTACTGCAAGGCAGGTGGTGGATTACTACAATCCGAACGCTTCAAACCCGTTTGCCCTGCAGCAAGAGGACTTATTGGTGTGGCCCGTGGATAAAATTATCTATGGGGAATGGGGCTGAGTCAAGCATGAAGTGCGCTCTCCTCCCCAGGAAGTTTGCAAAAAGGGTATTCATCCTTCAGGTTGCATGGCAAGTATTTCATTACCTGTTTGTTATGAACTGAAGGATGTTTCAGGGATATTTCAGCCAAGTCTCATTTCATTCGCCTGAGATATGAAAATCGTTCGGCTGAGAACGAAAAATCATTCGGCTGAGAACTTTTCACCGCTTTCCTGAATGACAGAATACTGAAAGATGCCTGAAACATCCTTCATCCTGTAAAGTGCTATATAGTAGTTTGTTAATGTGGGTTTTGAAGGATGAATGCTATTTTTTGAGAAACTCTGGGGAAGGAATACGCGAAAAAGAAGAATAATATAGGGAAGCCCGTCTTGAAATAAAAGAGACCGGACTCAAAAGTATATTTTGAGCCGGTCTCTTCCTCCAGCATCATTCAGGAACATTGAATGAAGTCAGGGACTCCTCAATCCACCATTGGAAATTCAATGGTTTCACTAACTTCGTTCCAGTTTTCGATTGTGAAGTCCCCGGTACTACCCCCAGATAAAATATCTCCTATCACGATGTTAAGGGTCAGACGCGTGTTTGCTGATAAAGTTGAATTCAGGTTACGTGACAGTTTGTGTATGCTGCCATCTTTCAACGTGATGAGTAATTCCAGTGGAGGAGTTTCTGAGGATGGGAATACCATTACAGTGGCATTACTCATTTCCGTTCCGTCTTCCGAGCGTTTCAGGTCAAATTTAATCGTCTTTGTCATGTCGGATGCTTCTGCTGTATAGAAGTTGATTTGGTTTGCGATATTTCCGATACGCACCTGCATGTTTGTAATGTTCGAACTGAAGATACCATTGTTTTTCTTCTTGACAATGACTTTCATACCAGCGATGACACGTTTAAGCGATGCTTTTAAGTCTTCTTCTCCTACTTTAGCTTCTTTCACAGCATATACGAGGTCATATACAGGGCGGTAAGTCCCGTCATTGTTGCTCCATAAACTGAAGTAAAGAGAGGATAAGTCTACGCCAATACTGAATCCTGGTGTATGGATAGCCGGAGTGTCATAAATAGGTTCCTCATATTTAGGCGTACCCCAGTATACCATATTGTATGTATTCATAGGCAAGTGGAGTTCCCGATTATGTTCACCTTCAAGGATATGCCCGTCTATGATATGGTAGTAGCCATAGAATGGTGTAAGATTGCCATTGACATAGTTTCCGAAATAGGTAGAAGTTCCTGAAATACAGGGGTAAATTTCGATGATGCCAGTCAGCGGGCTTTGATTAAGGGATTCATCAGCGACCGTGGCACTGATTCTTGGGGTTATCATCCTGGTTTCATTGAGAATTTTGTTGTGGTCATCGGATGAACATGATGCAGCCAGAACAAGGAGGCTTAATGCTCCCATCATAACATAATTTTTCATAACCATGTTTTTTTAGAGTGAATAAATAAAGATTGGAAACAGAGGAAATTTGGGGATTAGATTTAAATACGCTTCATAAAAGAGGAGTATACCAATAATAGAGCGGTAAAGCGAATTATGGCCTTATGGAAAAATAATCGGTTGTAAAAAACTTATTTCTTTAATCTTACTTTGTAAAGATAGGTATTTAAGTGGTATAATCCAAGTTAAAAACAGCCAATCTATATTTCTAAAACGTAATGAAGCTATTTTATACCTTGAGCAAACAGAAAAACTTGCATTCTAATTATATTCTAATTTCGTCTAAGTCCTTTATAATGCCTTTCATCTGTTATTCCGGTTGGAAGGCTCTATTTTTGCACAAAAATTGAAAAGAAGCATGAAGAGATTACTGATTATCGGCCTGGCCTTTACTGTCTGTGATGCTTTGTATGCCGAGGAAGACATGCCGGGGCTTTCGTTGCGGGAAGCGGAAAAGTGCTTTCTGGAACATAATGTGCAGTTGACGGCTCAGAGATATAATGTAGACCGTGCGCAGGCACAGGTGGTGCAAGCCCGTTTGTTCGACAATCCGGTCATTTCGTTGGAGCAGAATGTATATAACCGCTTGAACGGGAAATATTTTGATGTGGGCAAGGAGGGAGAAGCTGCGATAGAGATAGAACAGGAGATTCCGATAGCGAGGCAGCGTAGTAAACGTATCAAGTTGGAGGAAATCAACCGTGAAGCGGCCGGATACCGTTTTGAAGAAGTGTTGCGCACCTTGCGGAGCGAATTGTACCGGAGTTTTGTGGATACGTATTACCAGTCACGTTCCGTCAGGGTGTACGACCGTGAAATAACCTCGGTAGGCAAGCTCTTGCAAGCGGTAAGGGAGCAGGAGGGAAAAGGCAACATGTCCCGGATGGAAGTGTCGCGTCTGGAACTGTTTCTTTTGTCTTTGCGGAAAGAACGGCAGGAAGCGGAACAGCAATTAGTGGAGATGAGGGGGCGGTTGAATTTGTTGCTGGGTGCTCCGGCCGGACAAGACCGGGAACTGGTATTGGACGAGAGCATATTGGAAAAGGTAGACCTGTCCGCTGTTTCGTTTGCCGATTTGGGCACGATGTTGGATTCGCGTCCGGACGTGCGTGCGGCCCGTGCCGAAGTGCGTGCGGCAGAAGCGAATGTGAAACTGCAACGGGCTATGGCGGCTCCCGAATTTTCGGTGAGAGGGATGTACGACCGTGCCGGAAATTTCATCAACGACTATTTTGCCATTGGTATCACATGCTCCGTGCCGATTTTCAACCGTAACCAAGGAGAAATCAAATCGGCCAAGCTGGAATTGCTGCAACAAGGCAAGGAGGAGGAGTATGCCGTGGATAAGGCGGAAATGGAGCTTTATTCGGCCTGCCATCAATTACAGAAGGCCGTAGAGCTTTACCGGGCATTCGACGGCCGGGTGGAACAGGATTTCGAGCAACTCATGGAGGGCGTCAACGAAAACTTTTACGAGCGCAACATCAATATGCTGGAATTTATCGATTATTATCAGAGTTATAAAGAAGCTTGCCTGCAATGCTATGCGTTGCGGCGGGATGTGTTCGGGGCAATGGAGAACCTGAACACGGTTGTAGGACGTACGATATTTAAATTTTGAAAAGCATGAACCGTATATTTTTTCTTATAAGTTTAGGAGTATTGGCAGGGGCTTGTTCCCGTTCTGCACAGGTGGCCGGTACGGAAGAGCCGGGAATGTTTCTTACGGACAGTTTGAAACGTGTGGTGTCTGTTGATACGGTCTGTTGCCGGCCGGTGGCGGATGAATTGACGTTGACCGGACGGGTGGCTTTCAATCCGGAAAAGGTGGCGCAGGTTTATCCTATATTCGGAGGGACGGTCGTGGAAGTACGGGCCGAAATCGGGGATTACGTGCGCCAGGGAGACGTGTTGGCCGTCATCCGTAGCGGCGAAGTGGCCGAGTATGAGAAACAACGCAAAGAATCGCAACATCGGTTGGCTCTTGTCCGCCGTAATCTGCATTCCGTGCAGGATATGGCGGCATCCGGAATGGCTTCTGAAAAGGATGTCATGCAGGCACGCAAGGAAGTGGGCGAGGCCGAAGCCGAGGCGGAGAGACTGGCTGAAGTCTTTTCGATTTACCATGTGTCGGACGGGGCCAATTATCAGGTCAAGGCTCCGCTTTCCGGGTTCGTGGTGGAGAAGCATGTCAATCCCGAAGAACAGTTACGCTCGGACGACGGTGAGAAAATGTTCACGATTTCCGGATTGGAAAACGTATGGGTGATGGCAGACGTATATGAAAGCGACATCAGTAAGGTAGGCGAAGGCGATTCGGTGCGTATCACCACGTTGGCCTATCCGGAGGATGTCATTGCCGGGAAGATAGACAAGGTATATAATATGTTGGACGAGGAGAGCAAGACCATGAGCGTGAGGGTGAAGTTGGACAATCGCGATTATAAGCTGAAGCCGGGCATGTTTACCCAGGTCCGAGTCTGCGGACGGGGGACGGGCAAGGAACGGCTGTGTGTCCCTTCGCATGCCTTGGTCTTCGAGAACGGCCGCTATTATGTGGTTACGGTGGCATCGGACGACCGTTTGGCGGTGAAAGAAGTGGAGGTGTACCTGCACTCGGATGAGGTCTGCTACCTATCCTCCGGGTTGACGGCGGGCGAGCGCGTCCTGAACCGTAACGTGTTGTTGGTTTATAATGCATTGAATGCAGGTTAGTCGGGAGGAAGGAGTATGCACAAGTTCATAGATAACATCGTGGCTTTTTCGCTGAAGAACAAGTTCTTCATATTTTTCTGTACCACCGTGGCCGTGATAGCGGGGATTGTGTCATTCAAGCATACCCCTATCGATGCGTTCCCGGACGTGACCAATACCAAGGTGACGGTGATTACCCAATGGCCGGGGCGGAGTGCCGAAGAAGTGGAGAAATTCATCACGATTCCTATCGAAATCGCCATGAATTCGGTACAAAACAAAACGGATATACGTTCCACTACGCTTTTCGGGCTTTCGGTCCTCCATGTGATGTTTGAAGATGACGTGGATGATTTCGTGGCGCGCCAACAAGTGTATAACCTGTTGAATGATGCAGACTTGCCGGACGGCGTGACACCGGAGGTACAACCGCTTTACGGTCCGACGGGGGAGATATTCCGTTATACGTTGCGCAGCGAGAAGCGAGACGTGCGCGAATTGAAGACTTTGCAGGATTGGGTGATAGAGCGTAATTTGCGGGCCGTCTCCGGTGTGGCGGACATCGTGAGCTTCGGCGGCGAGGTGAAAACATTCGAAGTAAGCGTCAATCCCCATCAACTGAAAAACTACGGGATTACGTCTTTGGAGCTGTATCAGGCGATAGCCAATAGCAATATCAATGTGGGCGGCGATGTCATTACGAAAAGTTCGCAAGCGTATGTCGTGCGGGGTATCGGGTTGATTAACGACATGGAAGAACTGCGTAACATCGTAGTGAAAAATATCCACGGCACCCCCGTGTTGGTCAGGCATCTGGCCGAGGTGCATGAGGCATGCCTGCCCCGTTTGGGGCAAGTGGGGCGTATGGCCGAAGATGATGTCGTGCAGGGTATCGTTATCATGCGGAAAGGCGAGAATCCGGCTGAAGTCATCGACGCGTTGAAAGCCAAGATAGAGTATATTAACAAGGAGGTCTTGCCGGAAGACGTGCAGATCGTGACGTTCTACGACCGGGAAAACCTGGTGAATCTGGCCGTCCATACCGTGTCGCGCAATCTGGTCGAAGGAATCTTGTTGGTGACATTCATCGTGTTGATATTCATGGCCGATTGGCGTACGACGGTGGTCGTGGCCGTGGTGATACCTTTGGCCCTGCTGTTTGCTTTTATTTGTTTGCGGGTCATGGGCATGTCGGCCAACCTGCTCTCTATGGGGGCCATAGACTTCGGTATTATTATCGATGGGGCGGTCGTCATGGTGGAAGGGATATTCGTGGCACTTGACCGGAAAGCCAAAGAAGTGGGGATGCCTACTTTCAACCTGATGTCGAAAATGGGGCTTATCCGGCAGACGGCCAAAGAGAAAGCCCGTGCCGTGTTTTTCTCCAAACTCATTATTATCACTGCGCTGATACCTATCTTCTCCTTCCAGAAAGTGGAAGGGAAGATGTTCTCCCCGTTGGCATACACCTTGGGATTCGCTTTGTTGGGAGCTTTGTTGTTCACGTTGACCTTGGTGCCGGTCATGTCGTCCATGTTGCTGAAACGGAACGTGCGCGAGAAGAACAACTTCTTTGTGCGTTTCATCAACGGGAAATCCGTGGCCTTCTTCGACAAATGCCATGCCCGTCGTAAAATGTCCGTCGGCATTGCCGGTATCGTGGCCGTGGGCGGTCTGTGGATGTTTACTTTGTTGGGGACGGAATTCCTGCCCCAGTTGAATGAAGGGTCCATTTATATCCGTGCCACTCTGCCACAGAGCATTTCGCTGAACGAGTCGGTACAACTGGCCAACAAGATGCGGGCCAGACTGGCCGCTTATCCCGAAGTGAAACAGGTGCTTTCCCAAACCGGACGACCGAACGACGGTACGGATGCGACGGGATTCTATAATATCGAATTCCACGTGGACATTTATCCCGAAAAAGAGTGGGAGAGCGGATTGGACAAGATGCAACTGATCGAGAAGATGCAGGAAGACCTTTCGATGTACCCGGGCATAGACTTCAATTTCTCCCAACCCATTACGGATAATGTGGAAGAGGCGGCTTCGGGGGTGAAAGGCTCCATTGCCGTGAAGGTATTCGGGAAGGATTTGTACCGTTCGGAAAAGATTGCCATGGAAATCGACAAGATTCTCGCTACGGTAGAAGGGATTGAGGACTTGGGAGTGATTCGGAACATCGGGCAACCGGAGTTGCGTATAGAATTGGACGAGGGACGTCTGGCACGTTACGGGGTGTCCAAAGAGGATGTGCAGGCCATAATCGAAATGGCCATCGGCGGAAAGTCGGCTTCGTTGTTGTACGAAGATGAACGCAAGTTCAATATCATGGTACGTTATAAACCGGAATTCAGGCAGGATGAGGAAGAAATCGGGAAAATACTCGTACCGACAATGGATGGGACGATGATACCCATCAAGGAATTGGCGGAAATAAGGACCATTACCGGCCCGTTGTTGATTTTCCGCGACAATCATGCACGTTTTTGTGCCGTGAAGTTCTCGGTACGTGGCCGGGATATGGGAACAGCCGTGGCCGAAGCGCAGGAGAAGGTGAATGCCTCCGTCCGTTTGCCCGAAGGGTACAGTTTGAAATGGACCGGGGATTTCGAGAACCAGCAGCGAGCCACGAAACGTTTGTCGCAAGTGGTCCCGGTAAGTATCGCCATCATTTTCGTCATCCTGTTCATTTTGTTCTCCAATGCTCGGGATGCCGGTCTGGTACTGTTGAATGTACCTTTTGCGGCTGCGGGAGGTATTGTGGCATTGTGGGCTACTGGGTTTAACTTTTCGATTTCGGCCGGTATCGGTTTCATCGCCTTGTTCGGTATCTGTATCCAGAACGGCGTGATTATGATTTCGGATATCAAGCATAACCTGAAAGAACGGTTGGCGTTGTCGTGTGCTGTGAAAGAAAGTGTGCGTTCACGTGTCCGTCCGGTGGTCATGACGGCTGCGATGGCCGCCATCGGCCTGATGCCGGCAGCCGTGAGCCATGGCATCGGTTCGGAGTCGCAACGCCCGTTGGCCATAGTCATCATCGGCGGTCTGGTGGGAGCTACTTTCTTTGCCCTGTTCGTATTTCCTTTGATTGTAGAGTTTGTCTATGGTAAAATGTTGTATGATAAGAACGGAAATCTGAAGCAAAGGAGTTTGTGACATGCAAAATCCGTATATTTGCAGATGAAATCCCATGGATGCGAAGATTATGGCAAAAATACTATTGGCGGAAGACGAACAGAACATCGCTTCGTTCATCAGGCGGGGCTTGCAGGAGTTCGGGCATGAAGTACAAGTGGCACACAACGGAGGCACGGCATGGGCCATGTTGCAGGAAGGAGTGTTCGATTTGCTTGTGTTGGATGTCATTATGCCGAAGATGGACGGGCTTGAGGTTTGTCGGCAGTTCCGTTTGAAGGAGGGGTACCATACGCCGGTCATCATGCTGACGGCGTTGGGTACGACCGAGGATATTGTAAAGGGGTTGGATGCCGGGGCAGACGACTATCTGGTGAAACCGTTCAGTTTCCAAGAACTGGAAGCACGTATCAAGGCTTTGTTGAGGCGGGGAAAAGAACGTCCGGACAGGCAACTTTGGTGTCACGACCTCGTGTTGGATTGCGACACCCGCCGTGCACGGCGCGGGGATACGGTGATAGAACTCACCGTCAAGGAATATCGCCTGTTGGAATACTTCATGACCCATCAAGGGGTGGCGCTTTCTCGTCTGACACTCTTGAAAGACGTGTGGGACAAGAATTTCGATACGAATACCAATGTGGTGGACGTTTATGTGAACTATCTCCGGAACAAGATAGACCGTGATTTTGAGGTCAAGCTTATCCGCACGATTGTCGGGATGGGGTATATCATGGGGGTACAGTAAAGCCGGGAAGGAGGAAGGATGAAGATCGGGTCGAAGATTGCTTTGTTTTATACCGTGATTACCGTCGGTGCCATCGCGCTGATAGTACTGGTGTTCTATCTCTTTACATTGAGATATATAAATAAGGTGTATGATTCGTATCTTTCGGAAAAGGCTTATCTGACGGCTCAAAAGTATTGGGAAAAGGATGAGGTGGACGAATCTCGTTACCGGGAAATACAGCAGAAGTATGACGAACTCCTGCCCCAGGCTTATGAAATCTTGCTGAATGCCGACAGTGTGACGGCCGCGGCAGACACCTTAGCGAAGTACCTCGACCGCCATCAGCAGGCTCGGCTTTTCAAAAATGAACCGGTCACGTTCGTTTATGGGCGTTTGCGGGGCGCGGCTCTTTATTATCCGGACAATGAAGGAAACTTTGTCGTTCTGGTGATGGCTTCCAACCATTATGGGCAGGACATACAGAAACATATATTGATGTTGGCGTTTCTCCTGTTGGCGGTGAGTTGCGGCTTGGTCTTCCTCATCGGAAAGGTGTATGCCAACCGGATTCTCCTTCCTTTGCAACATTTACTGAAAGATTTGAAGCGCATACGTGTCAACAATCTGAATGTCCGGTTAGAGACCTTCGGGAATAAAGATGAATGGGATGAGCTCATTCGTGCGTTGAACGAGATGTTGGACCACTTGGACACGGCTTTTCAGGCCGAGAAGGCTTTTATCAGCAACGCTTCGCATGAATTGAACAATCCGTTGACCGCAATTCAGGGGGAGTGTGAAATCTGTTTGCTGAAACGACGTCCGGCAGAGGAATACGAAGAGGCGTTGCGGCGCATCGCAGATGAGAGCCGACGTATCAGTATGCTGATAAAACATTTGCTGTTTCTTTCGCGGCATGACGAGGATATTCTGTGCCGGGGGGCAGAGACGGTTGAACTGGCCGTTTTGTTGCAGGATTTGTGTCGGCAGTATGAACGGGTGCGGTTTGATGTTACGGGAATTGGAGCCGGGAGCGAACTGCGGGCCGATTCTCATCTCCTTCGAGTGGCTTTCCGGAACATTATAGATAATGCCTGCAAGTATTCCCAGGAGGATGTGGAGGTCCGGATGGTACGTATGGAGGACGGGGTGAAGGTGGAAGTTCTGGACCATGGTATAGGTATTCCGGAAGACGACATCAGATATATTTTTAATTCGTTTTATCGTGCCGGTAATGTTCGTGAGTACCATGGACAGGGCATCGGACTGAGCTTGTCGATGCGGATTCTGAAGGTATACGGTGGCCGGATTTCCATCGATTCGTGCCAAGGACAGTATACGAAAGTGACGGTAATTTTTAAGTCTTCGCCAAAGACGAAGTAGACTTTGTATCGGGATATGTTCGTCACTATTTTCTTGAATGTTTTTTTCAAAAACGCAAAAAGAGACTGTTTTTTGCAGTTTTTTTCCGATAATGTTTCATTTTAAAAAGTATAGATTACATAACCGAAAATGAATCTCGGGTAAAATTTGTTACTTTGCAGAGTGTGATGTAATGAAAAACTATTATTAATATAATAAAGAAACATTATGGATAAGATTTTAGGTAAAGTGCCGATAGGCGAGAAGATTGGTTATTCGTTGGGAGATGCCGCAGCCAATCTCGTTTTTCAGATGATGATGATTTATCAGTTGAAGTTCTACACCGACGTGTTCGGACTTGAAGGGGCGATAGCTGGTACCGTACTTCTGATTGCACGAATAGTGGATGCTTTTGTCGACCCGGCTGCCGGTATCTTGTCGGACAAGACACAAACGAAGTGGGGGAAGTTCCGGCCTTGGGTCATTTGGACAGCTCTCCCGTTCATGGTCTTTTATGTGTTGGCTTTCTACAATCCGGGGATTGAAAACAAGGCGTTGGTCGCAGTGTATGCCGGTATTTCATACGTGTTGCTTATGTCTCTCTATTCTTTTAATAATACGCCTTACAGTTCGTTGGGTGGTGTGATGACGGGAGATATGAAGGAACGTACGAGCATTACTTCTATTCGTTTTGTAGCTGCTACCGTGGCCCAGTTTGTGGTGCAAGGGCTTACGCTTCCTTTGGTTCATAAATTCGGACGTGGTTCGGGGGCAGACGATGCGCAGGGATGGCTTTCTACCATTACGATTTTTGCGGTAGTGGGATTTGTATTTTTGGTTGTGGCCGGTTTTTCGGCTAAAGAGCGTATTGCACCTCCAGTTTCTCAGAAAATGGATGTCAAGAATGACATTAAGGGGTTGTTTGCCGATGTGTCATGGCGTTCCATGTTTATTCTGACGTTGTTTGTGTTCATCACTTTGGCCATGTGGGGGTCTGCCATGTGTTATTATTTCCAACATTATGTAGACCCACAGGCGTTGGGGGCTTTTCTCGACCGGCTTGGATTGGTGAAGGAAGAAGGTGCCGCATTGGGGACGGGAATGCAAATATTGGATTCTTTCAGTTTGTTGGCTACCCGGGGAGCTGACGGGGTCATTTCCCCTGCCGAATCGTATTCTATTGGCCTCTCCGTGTTCAATATGGCCGGTGCGCTTGTCCAACTGATAGGAGTGATTACACTTTCCGAATTTCTGGCGAATCGTTATGGGAAGAAATCGACGTTTATGGTTTGTTTAGGTCTCACAGCTTTGTTTACGGCAGCTTTTATGCTTCCTTCTAAAGATGATGTGGGTTTGATTTTTACTTTGGGTATCTTAAAGAGTCTGGCGTATGCGCCTACGGTACCATTGCTTTGGGCTATGATAGCCGACGTGGCCGACCACATGGAATATGTGAACCACCGTCGTGCCACGGGGTTGTGTTTTTCCGGAGTGGTCTTTGCTTTGAAAGCCGGTTTAGGCATTGGCGGGGCGATAGCCGGTGGCATCTTATCGGTATTCGGTTACGTCAACGACGTGACGATAGCTCAGTCGTCGGCTTCTTTGTTTGGTATCCGGATGGCCTCCAGTATTGTGCCCGGTATATGTTTCGGTATTGGGGTAGTAGCTCTTTTCTTCTATCCTATTTCAAAAGCGTTGAATGAAAAGATGCAGATGGAGTTAGCCCGAAGAAGAGAAGATGAATTTGGTAATAATTAAAATAAAAAGATAGAAGATGGGATTATTCAAAAGAAGTATGTTTTTAGGGATGGCTGCTATTGCCATTTTGGAAGGTTTTGCACAGGCAGAAAATACTCTACGTGGAGCGTTTGCCGATAAGTTCCTGATAGGAACCGCACTTAATGTCCGCCAAGTAGAAAGTAAAGACAAAGCCTTGCAGGCACTGGTGCGTGACCAGTTCAGTGCCGTGGTGGCAGAGAATTGCATGAAGGCTGAAGTGGTGCAGCCTAAGGAAGGAGTCTTTAAGTTCGAAGATGGCGACCGTTTATGCGATTTGGCAGAGAAAAATGGTCAAGTCGTTACCGGGCATTGCCTGATATGGCATTCTCAGGCACCTAAATGGTTTTTCAAGGACAAGGAAGGAAAGACGGTAAGTCGGGATGTTTTGATTCAACGTATGAAGGACCATATATATAAGGTCGTGGGGCATTACAAAGGCCGTGTCAAGGGTTGGGACGTGGTCAACGAAGCAATCGAAGGAAACGGTGAATTCCGGAAATCTCCTTTTTATAAGATCATAGGACCTGACTTTATCCGTTTGGCTTTTCAGTTTGCCCATGAGGCAGACCCTGATGTGGAGCTTTATTACAACGATTACGGTATGGACTCTCCTCGCAAACGTGAGGCTGTGGTGCGTCTGGTCAAAGACTTGAAGGCTCATGGTTGCCGTATTGATGCGGTAGGCATGCAATCACATTTAGGTCTTAATACGTCGCTTGGCGAATATGAAAAAAGTATGGAAGCTTTTATCGGTACTGGGGTAAAAGTATTGGTAACGGAAATGGAACTTAGCGTATTGCCTTGGCCAAAAGGAAATTATGGAGCTGCAATAGAGACTAATTTTGCTTATAAGGATGAGATGGATCCCTATAAGGACGGACTGCCGGAAGAAAAGGCTAAGGAACAAAATGATTTTTATATTAAGTTATTCGATATTTATCTGCGTCACAGCAAGGACATCGGCCGCGTCACATTTTGGGGAGTCTCCGACGGTGACTCTTGGAAAAATAATTTTCCTATACATGGGCGTACGGACTATCCGTTGGCTTTCGATCGGGATTTGAAGCCTAAGCCGTTTGTGAAGACCGTCATAGAAATGGCGAAGTCCGGACGTTATGACAAATAGTCTGAAAGAGGAGAGTGTATATATAATAAGGTATAACTAAAAACTATTCACAATATGAAGAAGAGATATTTGATTCCGGGAGATTATATGGCAGACCCGTCGGTACATGTGTTTGAAGGTAAAGTATATATTTATCCGTCTCACGATTGGGAGAGCGGTATTCCCGAGGATGATTGGGGAGCACATTTTGATATGCGCGACTATCATGTCTTCTCGTTGGAAGATGTGATGGAAGGAGATGTGACAGACCATGGTATGGTTCTTGACAAGACAGATGTGCCTTGGGTAAAGCGTCAGATGTGGGATTGCGACTGTTGTGAAAAGGACGGAAAGTATTATCTTTATTTCCCGGCCAAAGACCACACGGACATCTTCCGTCTGGGAGTGGCTGTCAGTGACACGCCTTACGGTCCGTTTGTGCCGGAACCAGATCCTATCAGGGGAAGTTATTCCATGGACCCGGCCGTATTTAAGGATGATGACGGTCAGGTATATGTTTATTTCGGGGGACTGATGGGCGGTCAACTTCAGCGTTATAAGGATAATAGTGCTTTGGAATGTGCGGAATTTCCGGCTGATGATGAACCGGCCATACCGTCTCGTGTGGCACGTTTGACGGAAGATATGAAGCAGTTTGCCGAAGAGCCGCGTCCCGTGGTAATTTTGGACGAGAACGGAAAACCACTGACGGCAGGCGACCATGACCGGCGTTTCTTCGAAGCTTCATGGATGCATAAATATAACGGAAAGTACTATTTTTCTTATTCCACGGGAGATACGCATCTTTTGTGTTATGCCATCGGTGATAATCCGTATGGTCCGTTTGTTTACCAAGGGGTAATTCTTACTCCGGTGGTAGGATGGACCACTCATCACTGTATTGTGGAGTACAAAGGAAAATGGTATTTGTTCCATCATGATTCGGTGCCGTCGGGAGGACGTACGTGGTTGCGTAGCCTGAAAGTCTGTGAATTGCATTATGATGCAGAAGGAAAGATCGAGACGATAGAAGGAAAGGATGATTAACGGTTATGATAGGATGAAAAACTGGTTGTGGATTATAGGCTTGTTTTTCGTACTTTCGCTCCATGCAGAGGATGGCCATCGGCTATGGCTCCGCATGGAGCGAAATGCGGTACCGGCTGACGTGCGTCTGGTGGAAGGTACGAGACGGACGGCTATTTTGGATATTGCGTCTCGTGAATTGAAAGACTTTTGGAAAGGGGAAGGACGTGTGCTTCTTTGTGTATCTAAAGGTGGGGCTACGAGGGATGGTTTTACGATTCGTAAGAAAGGACAGGACATGGAACTTTCTTCGGCATCCGACCGCGGCGTGCTTTATGCAGCCTATGATTTGCTACGCAGGCAGCAGACCGGAGATTTACTGTCGGATGGTGCGGTTGTGACAGAAATGCCTTCTTACGACATTCGTATCCTAAACCATTGGGACAATCCCGATGGGACGGTAGAGAGAGGTTATGCCGGGCGTTCGATATGGAAGTGGGACGAATTGCCCGAAACGGTTTCCCCATTGTACAAGGAATATGCGCGTACCAATGCTTCCGTCGGTATCAATGCCGTAGTACTCAATAATGTGAATGCCAAACCTCAGATGCTTTCCACTGGAATGCTTCGTAAAGTAGCGGTTATTGCCGATGTGCTGCGCCCATATGGTATAAGGACTTATTTGTCGGTGAACTTTGCTTCCCCGAAAGCCCTTGGAGAGTTGCCTACGGCTGACCCTTTGGACGCGGATGTACAGCGGTGGTGGAAGAAGAAGACTAAGGAAATCTACCGTTTGATTCCCGATTTCGGTGGTTTTCTGGTCAAGGCGAATAGCGAAGGAGAGCCCGGTCCGCAAGATTACGGGCGGACGCATGCCGATGGAGCCAATATGTTGGCCGGCATACTCGCTCCTCACGGAGGTGTAGTAATGTGGCGGGCATTTGTTTATCAGGCGTCAAGTCCCGACCGGGCATGTCAGGCATACGAGGAGTTTATGCCTTTCGATGGGCAATTCCGTGATAACGTGATTGTACAGGTGAAAAATGGGCCGATAGACTTTCAACCTCGTGAACCTTTCAGTCCCTTGTTCGGTGCCATGCAACACACGCAGGTTATGCCGGAATTTCAGATAACTCAGGAGTATTTGGGGCAGTCCATTCATACGGTCTTTTTACCTACGATGTGGAAAGCTTGTTTAGATGCCGAAACCTATCGGGATGGAGGAGGAACAGTAGCAGAGGTTACACAGCATCGGGTCGGTATTCATTCCCGGTCGGCCATGGCAGGAGTGGCCAACATCGGGGATGTGGTCAACTGGACCGGAAGCGATATGGCACAGGCTAATTGGTATGCTTTCGGTCGTTTGTGTTGGAATACCGAACTGTCGGCAGCACAGATTGCCGAAGAGTTTCTGAAGCAGACTTTCTCGGCTGATGAACATTTCGTCGAACCGGTACGCCAGTTACTTTTACGTTCATGGGATACGGCAGTCAGCTATATGATGCCGTTGGGGTTGCATCATATCTTTTCTTTCGGGCATCATTACGGGCCTGAGCCATGGTGTGCTCCTCCGAATACCCGTCTGGATTGGTTGCCGAAGTACTACCATCGGGCTGATTCGATAGGGATCGGTTTCGACCGTACGGTACGGGGGTCTAAGGCCGTGTTACAATATCACGAACCGTTAGCTACGTTTTATGGAGATTTGGAAACCTGTCCCGAAGATTATTTGCTGTGGTTCCATCATGTACCTTGGGGATATGTAATGCGGAATGGTTTGACTTTGTGGGATAATCTGTGTTACATTTATAATGATGGTGCCGAAGAAGCTCGGGAGTTTGTGGATTTGTGGCAGAAAGCTCGGCCTTATATCGATTCGGAACGTTATGAGAGGCTGTTGAAACGTTTTGAACGTCAGGCTAAGGATGCGGAATGGTGGCGAGATGCCTGTTTACTTTATTTTCAACGGTATTCCCGTCGTTCGATTCCGGCCGATTGTCTGCCTCCTGTACATAAGCTGGAGGATTTGATGAAGTTCAAGTTGCATATCGACAATTATACTGTGGCTGATATGGATAATTTGCCGTAAAATACCAAGAATGTTACAAAGGAAATAGAAAATGTAACATGAGAGCATTAATACTTCTTTTAGTTATTGAAGCGGAAAAGACTTTCTTAGGAGACTTTTTCGCTTTTTTTGTGTGAATGAAACAAAATAAAAGGAATATGATACATGGGCGAAAATGACTTTTCATTTTATCCCGTAATTTAGCACCCGATAATGAGAGTGACGATTTATTATATAGAAACTAATAACATTAATAAAATAATCTAATATGAGTTCAAGGAAAAACAGAAGAAGATTCGCTCCGTTTTGGACTGGTTTGGCATGCTGTGCCTTGGGTTGTTTCTACTCCTGTAATGATGGCTACGATTTGATGGATGAAGATCCGGCGTGGCTGGGTAGTAGTATTTACGACTATTTGAAGTCGAATGGGAATTACACCAATGTGGTGAGGATGATTGATGACTTGGGGTATACCGAAGTCCTTGCCCGTACGGGAAGTAAGACCTTATTTGTAGCAGATGATGATGCTTACGCGCGTTTCTATAATAATAGGAAATGGGGTGTAGGAAGTTATGAAGACTTGTCCGTGGCACAGAAGAAGCAGTTGCTTTATGGTTCGATGATCAACAACGCCTGCCAGGTTGCTTACTTGTCAAGTTCTACCGGGCCGACAGAAGGTGACTGTATGCGCCGCTTGACTTCAGCATCGGCATACGATACAGTGCCTATTTTGAAACCTGAAGATATGCCGGATACAAAGTATTGGACATATTACAAAAATTCAGGTAAGGCTATCCCGTGTTTGGAAGATATGACCACAGCGCCTATGATTCATTTCATTGAGGCTTATTTGCAGAACCGTCGTATATCCAATGATGATTGTAATTTCCTATTTAATTATGCAACGGAACGTAAGCCGGGTGATGCCAATGTTAATGGAGTGATGATGGTAGAACAAAACATTCGTTGTTCGAATGGTTTTGTACATAAGATGGGGGATGTGATGACCCCGCTTCCTAATTTGGCTAATGTCATTGCAGGAATGCCACGTGCACAACAGTATTCAAAGATGTTGGATCGTTTTTCAGCACCTTATTATGATGAATCGTTGACACGAGAGTATAATCGTTTGTATGGTACTAGTTATGATTCCGTTTTTCAGAAACGTTATTTTTCTGAACGTTCACAAAAAGGACAGCCTTTGAATCTCACGCAGAAAGAAGAACCGGTAGAAGCGATGCTAAAATTCGACCCGGGATGGAATGAATATTATTCAGAGTTAAATGCCAGTGTCTCTACGGATGTACTTTTGCAACAAGATATGGCTGTTATGCTTGTGCCGACTGATGCCGCACTTACAGAATATTGGGAGAATGGTGCCGGAAAAGTATTGAAAGATAGGTATGGGGCTTGGGAGAATGTTCCGGATAAAGTGCTTTCGAAGTTATTGAACGTAAACATGCTTAATTCTTTTTCAAATTCTGTTCCCAGTAAATTCAGCACAGTATTGAATGATGCGAATGACGAACTGAAGATTAAAAAGGAAGATGTGGATAGCGTATTCTTCGCTTGTAACGGAGCTGTTTACTTGACGAATAAGGTATTTAGTCCAGTAGCCTATATATCCGTTTCGTTTCCGGCTTTGGTTAACGAAACGATGAATATTATCAATTGGGCTATTGAACAATATGATTACGATGTATATCTAAATTCGCAAAATTCTACTTATAGCTTCTTCATTCCGACGAATCAAGGACTGTTGACTTATGTTGACCCATGTTCTTTTGGTAAGAATCAGACTCAGATTTATGAGTTCCACTATGACGAGAAGGCTCAGACGGAAGCAGAGAAAGTACGGGCTTTTATTTTTAACTATGATGTGGAGTCTGGGACAAGGCTTGATTCGATAGGTGAAGCTTCAACGACTCAGATACGTGACCGTTTGACGGATATTTTGGAAACACATATTGTGGTCGGTGATGTGGAAAGTGGGGAAAAGTATTATAGGACAAAAGACGGAGGTACGATTCTTGTCGAGAATGCCGGGCAGTCTAATATGACAATTGCCGGAGGATGGCAGTTGGAACATGGTAAAAACTTGCCTGTTGCACAAATCTATCAGGAAGAAAATGGTAAGGCGTATATATTGGAGGGATCGCTTATACAGACAGCCCAGAAATCTGTTCCCGATTTACTGAAAGAACATGATGAGTTTTCGAAATTTTACGAATTGTTGGAAGGCTCCTCTATCATGTCAAATATTATTTCGACAGGAAGCGGTACTGATGCACCATCTTATGCTTGTCCAAGTCCGAGCATTACATTATTTAATACATTCCATTATACGGTGTATGTGCCGACTAACGAGTCTATACAAGCTTTACACGATGAAGGTAAGTTGCCGACTTGGGATGAGGTGGAAGCAGAACAGGATGAGGATGAAAAAGAGAAGAAGACAGAGCAGATTGAAAAATTTCTCAAATATCACATTCAGGATAATTCGTTATATATCGGGCAGGGGAAAATTGCCGAGGCTGAATATGAGACTTCCGCTTATGAACTCAATGGGACTGATAACACTATCTCATACTGTCGTTTGACAGTGGAGGGTGATGACAGTCATCTGACAGTAAAGGATGCGGCAGGAAACAAGCGTAATGTGTTGAAAAATGGTGGCCTTTACAACCTGATGGCACGTGAATACCAATACAATACTGCAGATGTGGCTTCAGCTTCGGAGATTTATACGACATCTTACGCTGTGGTACATCAAATTGATGGGCCATTAATGTGGGAAAAAGACGACGAAGCAGAGAATATGGAATAAAATGTCAAACCAAGTAATATTATAAATGAATGAAAACCCTATATCGACATATTATGTTAGGTGCGTTTGTCGCTTTGCCCTTGATGGGTTTTGCGCAAGCACCCGGGACGATGATTAGTGGTACTGTCTCTGACGATATTGAACCGTTGATGATGGTGAATGTTGTCGAAGTAGACGAGGCTAATCGTATCGTGGCTCACGGTGTAACAGACATCAATGGAAACTTTTCTTTCCGTATTGTGGATCCAAAACATCGTCTGAAGATTTCGTACGTAGGTTATGCCACACAACTTATCCCTATTAAAGGGACACGTTATAATATAAAGTTGAAGAGCAACTTGCAATTAAAGGAGGTGGTCGTGAAACAGAAGCGCGTAATGCAATCCAGTGGCTTGGCCATACCGGAACGTGAAGTTTCGGTGGCTCATCAAACTATTGATGCTAAAGAGTTTGAAGGATTGAGCCTGACGAGCATCGATGAAGCTTTGCAAGGTCGTGTGGCAGGTTTGGATATCGTGTTTAACTCCGGTGACTTAGGAGCCGGTACAACCATGCGTTTGCGTGGGGTCAGTTCTATCAACGGTAATACCCAACCGTTGGTAGTAGTAGACGGTAATGTGTTTGAAAGCGATTACTTGTCTGGTTTTGATTTTGCTTCGGCTACAGAGGAACAGTATTCCGAGCTATTGAATGTCAATCCGGACGATATCGCCAGTATTACGGTATTGAAAGATGCCGCGGGGACAGCCATTTATGGTTCGCAGGGAGCAAATGGTGTAATTGAAATTAAGACAAAGCGTGGGGTAAGGGGGAAGACGAGAGTGACTTATTCCTATGCGGCTACGATGACTTATCAACCCAAAGGCATGCGTATGTTGAATGGTGACCAGTACACTATGTTGATGAAAGAAGCATATTATAATCCTGCATTAAGTGATGCGTCGTCCAACATACCGGAATTCAATTACGATCCGTCTTTTGCGGAATATGAGAATTATAATAATAATACGGACTGGGTGGATGCTGTGACCCAAGTGGGTTGGTTGCAGAAGCATTATGTGACACTCTCTGGAGGTGGTGAGAAAGCTGCATTTCGTATCTCTGCCGGTTACGATCACCAGACGGGTACGGTTATAGCTCAGGAACTCGATCGTTTTACTACGCGTGTGGCTTTGGATTATTTTGTGAGTGACCGCATTAAGATTGTAACGAACTTTAATATGACGTATCAAGATAATCAGAAGAACTATGATGATCTGTTGAATATTGCTTACCGTAAAATGCCGAATATGTCTATTTATGAGCAAGATGCTTATGGTAATAACACTTCGAATTACTATCACATGTTGCCAACGGCATCTTCCACATTCCGTCAGGATAAAGACCAATACAGTTTGGTGAATCCGGTAGCTTTAGCATACGAGGCCACTAATGATGAGACATTGTATAAAATGCAGCCCGAGTTTCAATTGCATTATAATCTCTTGGGCTTGGATGAGACCAAGACACAATTGAAGTATGAAGGCAAAGTGCTGTTCAATATTGAGAATAGGTATACGGACAAGTTCTATCCCTCCAGTTTGGTAACAGCCGGGTGGACGGATAAGAATAACAACAAAGCTTCATCGGAAGCATATAAGGGGCGGGCTATCACGACGACACATCGCTTGACATTTATTCCGCACATCATGAATACCGACCATTCTTTCATGGCGATGGCACAGTTCCAACTAACGGACGGTGACTCCAAGAAGCAGTTAAATTCTGTGTATAACCTTCCGACGGGAAGTATTCAGTCTCCTACGGCTGACGGCTTGATATCAGAAATGTCTACGTCTGCCGGTCAATGGAGGAGTGTTTACATGACGTTTTCAGCCCATTATGCATTTAAGAGTCGTTATATTGCAGACTTCTCTATTCGTCGGGATGGTACGACCAAGTTTGGCGATAATAAGCGTTGGGGGAATTTCCCGGCTTTGTCTTTCCGTTGGAATGTGGTGGATGAACCATGGATGAGAGGTACGCAAAAATGGTTGTCTATGCTCTCGCTTCGTCCGGGATGGGGGCGTGTGGGCAGCCAGCCTACGGATGAATATCTTTTTTTCTCGAAGTATACAGGTACGGATTCCTATAATGGAGCCAACTCCATTTATCCGAGCAATATCCGGTTGAGTAATTTGCAGTGGGAGGAGAAAGAAACATGGAATGTAGGTTTTGATCTTGGGTTGTTCAATAATATGATTACGGCAGATTTTAATATCTATACCCAAATGACATCTAAACTTTTGATGCGTGATGTGAAGCTTCCGTCATCATCCGGATTTTCATCACTTTCTTGGACTAATGTAGGAAAAATGCGTAATAACGGTTGGGAATTCAATGTCAATGGGACGGATGTGGTCAAGGTCGGTAAATTCAGATTAGGTTTCAACGTGACGTTTGCCAATAACAAAAACGAAATCGTGGAGATGGATCCTACGGCTTTGTCCAGCCTGAATAAAGACTTCGATAATAAAAATGGTTCTTATCTGACCCGAATCCAGCTCAATAATCCATTTGGAGCTATATACGGTTTCCGTTATAAGGGCGTATATCAGTATTCTGATTATTCGGATGTGGAAGTTCCTGGTGTGAGTGGCCCGAACGCTCCGGTAGCTCGGGATGAGAATGGTAATGTGATTCGTGATAAGGCCGGTTTTACCATTCCAATGGTATTCGGTTATGACAAGACGACGAATACAGAACTGTATGAATTCCAAGGTGGAGATGCCATTTACGAGGATATTAATCATGATGGTAATATCAATGAGTTGGATATAGTTTATCTGGGTTCCTCTTTGCCTAAGATTACCGGTGGATGGGGACTGAAGTTTTCTTATGGCCGTTGGTCGCTCAATGCACAGTTTAATTTCCGCGTGGGGAACAAAGTGATTAACGAAGCCAGAATGAATGCGGAGTCTATGTATAATAACAATAATCAGGCTGCTTCTGTCAATTGGCGTTGGCGTACGGAAGGGCAGCTTGCGGAGATACCCCGTGCCTTGTATAACAAGGGATTTAATTATTTGGGAAGCGATCGTTTCGTGGAGGATGCTTCCTTCATGCGTCTGAATTATCTCTCTTTGGGCTATTCTCTCAACCCCAAGCTGTTGAGACGGATTGGGGTGACCTCGTTGAGCATCAATTTGAATGCCAGCAATCTATTTTGTCTGACAAATTACTCTGGAGCTGATCCAGAGGTCTCATATGGAGGGATGAATGTGGCCACAGATGGAGCCAAGACTCCGCGTTCGCGGCAGTTTACGGCACGTGTGCAGATAGGTTTCTAATATTTAAAATGTTTACGTTATGAAATTCTATATAAACAAACAAGTGACAAGGTTGTTCTCTGTAGCTTTATTCGCTTCTTCGCTGACAGCCTGCGATGATTTTTTGAATATTATTCCACTCAATGACGTGGTGCTGGAGAACTATTGGACAGAAGAGGCCGATGTGGCTAGTGTGGTGAATTCTTGTTATGCGCAGTTGGAGTCGGGCGATTGTTTGAAGCGGATGCTGGTATGGGGTGAGATGCGCTCCGATAATTTGACTACTGGGGCAGGTGCTCCACAAGACATTATCCGGATTGCGGAAGAAAATTTGTTGGAAACGAATGGTTATGCGAAGTGGGAATCCTTCTACCAGTGTATCAACCGCTGTAATACGGTGATTCATTATGCGCCTCAGGTGCAAGCAAAGGATCCTAACTATACGGAGGCTGAATTGAAAGCGAATATTGCAGAAGCTACAGCTATACGCAGTTTATGTTATTTCTATTTGATTCGCACATTCCGTAACGTTCCTTACGTGACGGAACCGTCCATTGACGATACGCAGAACTATCAGGTTCCAGCTTCCGGTTTCGATGAGGTATTGGCTCATATCATTGCAGACTTGGAGGCCGTGAAGAACGATGCGATACGGACTTATGGTGAATATAGTGATGACAACATGAACCGTATCACTCGTTATGCCATATATGCTATGTTGGCAGACATGTATTTGTGGCAGGGGGATTACCAGCGTTGCATAGACTATTGTGATTTGATTATTGATTACAAGAAAGAGCAGTATGATGATATGCTTCAGGAATCTTCTTCTTTTATTGAAAATGTCGAACTCTACGGTGAATTTCCTTTGATTTCGGAGGCTCCTTATGGCTCGTCTTATGCAGGCACGGCATTTACGGAGATATTTGGGGAAGGAAATTCCTTTGAGAGTATCTTTGAATTAAATTTTGTGGATTCGGAAACTCGCGAGAATCTTTTGACGAAAGAATTTTATGGAGCATATAATAGTACGAATGTGGGGCAACTTGCTGCATGCCCGTATCTGAATGCCCAAGTGGCAGATGGCTCAAACCCCTATTTCAAGCGTACAGATTGCCGGGTATATGAAAACATGTCAGGGGAGTCTACTGTGAGCATCCGTAAGTATGTCACAGCAGGTGTTGAGTTCAGGACAAATACGACTACGGGGTCGGCTCCAACGGTAACGGAATATACTCGTTCAAACAATGTGGGCAATTGGATTATATATAGGCTTACGGATGTGATGTTGATGAAAGCTGAAGCGGAGGTTCAACTTGCCGGAAATGTGGGAGATGGTTCATCGTTGACATCGGAGCAGGAGGCTCGTTACCGGACTGCTTTCTCCTGTGTGTCAGCCGTATGGAAACGAGCCAATAATAAGCGTGTGGCAACTACTGATACGTTGGTTTTTGAAGATTATGGCACATCACGCTTGAGCATGGAGAATCTTGTGTTGGACGAACGTCAGCGCGAATTGATGTTTGAAGGTAAACGTTGGTTTGACTTGGTACGTCTTTGCCGGCGTGAGGGTTCCAACACCCGCATGTTGGATAAGGTAATGCAGAAGTTCAGTGAGAACACGGCTGCGCTCCGTATCCGTCTCTCGACTCCCGATGCTCTTTATTTTCCCTATCATGAAGATGAGTTGAAGGCCAATTCTTATCTGGTACAGAATTCGGCCTATGAGAATGAAAATATAACCACAACTGAATAAGAGATATGAAAAGAATAGATAAAATATTGATGCGGTTCGTGTTGGCACTTTTGGTCATACCTGCTTTCACAGTGTCTTGTTCAGACGAACCTTTGGCAGAGAATTATTATACGTTTACAGGAGAGATGGTAACCGACTACCTTCAGAACCGTTCTGGAGAGTTCAGCGACTTCATTACCATTCTTCAGCGTTCTGGTATGTATGGTATGATGGCAGCGTACGGGAGCTATACTTGTTTGGCTCCTAATAATAAAGCTGTGGAGCAATATCTTCATGAATTGGGGATTCAAAGTGTAGATCAGCTTACAAAGGAACAATGCGATACTTTGTCATGGAACCATATTATTGATCAGGCCTATTTCACTACGGACTTGATAGATGGGAATATACCCACGGCTAACATGAATGACCGTTATTTGACGTTTTCTTGTGACTCTGATGCATTGAACAACAATAATGTGATTTATTACATCAATAAGAGTGCGCGGTTGATTGTACGGGACGATTCTGTGGAAAATGGTGTGGTGCACACGCTTGACCGTGTGATTGTACCTCAGTCGTTCCTGTTGCCGGATTTATTAGCGGAAGATTCTACTATTTCCATTTTCAATGAAGCACTCAGGTTGACGGGTTTATGCGATTCGTTGAGACAGTATATCGATCCTACTTACTCTTGTGGGGAAGATTCGGTTAATCAGGATATGGTCATTTCTACGGGAGGGTCATCATACACTATGCGCTATGTGGGTACGCGGATGAAACGTTACACGGCTTTTGTGGAGACAGATGAAGTCTATGCGGCCAATGGCATTTATGATTTGGACGGACTGAAAGCACATGCCAAGCAAGTGTATGACCAGATGTATCCAAAGGATGCCGGATTGTATGATGACGATTGGACCAATCGTAAAAACCCCTTAAACCGTTTCATTTCTTATCATTTATTGCCATATTACGGGGCTTATAATGATTGGACTGTTTCGGGGGACATTAAAAACACATGTGCCAAGACGGATTTGATTGATTGTACAGATTGGTACACCACAATGTTACAGGGTACTATCATGAAGATGAGTACACCGTCCGAAGGTCTTTTCATCAACCGTAAAGGAGTGGGGGTACGTTATACGGTTCGGGGTACGAAGGTGCTTTCTCCGTCAGAAATCGGTGACGTGGACCAGCAGGCCTTGAATGGTATCTATCATTACATCGACCAGGTTTTGGATTATAACCAGGAGACTCGTGATGTCGTTTTCAACGACCGTATTCGTGTCATGGCAGCTACACTTTCTCCGGAATTCATGAATTGTGGGGCACGCGGAAATACAGAACGTGCCACGGGATTTAAAGTCGTTGAAGGATGGGACTTTCATGGCAAGACCCCGACCATGACTTTACGTAAGCGTGATGTATGGATGGTAACATATGCGGATTGTATCGACATGGTGGGACAATTTGACGTGACATTCAAGTTGCTTCCCGTACCTAAAGAAGGAACTTACGAGGTGCGTTTCGGCTATGGTTGGGGAGATATGCGTGGAAAGGTACAGGTTTATTTCGGTACGGACCCGGATGGCTTGTTGCCCATGGGGCTGCCTATCGACTTTACGCTTTGGCCTACCGACCCGTTAATTGGTTGGGTTGCTGATACTCCAGGGGACGAGGAAGGAAACCGTGCCATCGACAAAGCCATGCACAACCGTGGCTATATGAAAGATATGGATTCTTGGGCGCAAGGCGGAACAAATATCCTGAGAGACCAACCGATGAAATTGCGCAAGATTTTGACTACGGAGAATATGAGTCCGGAAAAGGATTATTATGTACGAATCAAATTGGTAGTGGATAACCCACAGGCCGAGTTACCTATCAATTATTTCGAGATTGTGCCGAAGAGCATCTATGCAGGGGTGGAGGCCGAGGACACCCATTAATGTGAGGTGATATAGGGTAAATATAAAAAATAGGTATATGAAAACAGATAATAAAATAAAGATGTTTGCGGTAGCTGCAACAGTCTTAGCAACCGCGGCTTGTACCGATACGTGGGACGAGCATTATGGTAATGAAGGCCGCCCTGTGTCCGACAAGTCCCTTCTTCAGGTGATGGAGGAGCAAAGGGATTTGGGCGACTTTCTCAAGGTACTGCGTGCCACGCATGTGTTTAACAATAATAAACCGACAAACGTGACGTACGCTGATTTGTTGGCTAGCGATCAGACTTTTACTGTATGGGCTCCCAAAGATGGGCAATTCAATGTGGATTCTTTGTTGGAGGAATGTCTGACCGTGTCGGGTGACTCTATGTGCGGACAGCATTTTGTGCAGAATCACATTGCACATTTCATCACCAATAGTACGGATATGAAATCGGTTCTTATGCTCAATAATAAGTATCTTGATGCCAGTCCCGGTTTTTTCCAAGGTGTGACGTATGAGTCTGGACGGGCTAATGAAGCGGCAAAGAACGGAATTTTGCATGTGCTTTCTGGTGAATTGCCTTATTTATATAATGTGTATGAGGCTTTGACTACTTTGTCGGAGTATTCCGGAATCGGTTCTTTTTTCAAAAGGTATGAAAAATTGGAATTGGATGAGAATTCCAGTATTCAGAGCGGCATTGTGGATGGAAACATTGTCTATTCCGATTCTGTGATGGTTACTACTAACATATTGTTTAGCAGGTTTGACCGCATAAACGAGGAAGACAGTAGCTTTATCATGTTGGTTCCTGAAACTCGGGTGTGGGATAAGGCTTATGACGAGGCACAGTCCTATTTTAATTACGGCAGCGTAAATCAGGCAGACTCTTTACAGCGTTTGTATGCCCATCAGGCACTTATTCGAGATTTGGTGTACAACCGGAATATAGGTTGTTCCCACATGGCAGATTCTGTGTATTCTATTGCCTATAACAAGTATGACGAGGAACGACGCCATGTGTATTACAAACCGTTGGCTGCCGGTGGAATTTTTTCTTCAGATTTCGTGCGAGATACGATGGCTTGTAGTAATGGAGCTATTTATAATTTGTACGAATGGCCGTTCAACCCCGAGGATATATATTTTTATCCTGTGAAGACCGAAGCTGAGTATGAGAGTATGATGACAGATTACGAAGATTGTACCTATGCATCACGCAGCTCGGTTGCCGACAGTATTTCCGATGGCTATTTGGTGATTTCTCCTCGTACGAATTCATCCAATTGGACTATGGAGTTCCAAGTTCCCGATGTGTTGTCCGGTACGTATGATGTTTGTGCGGTAGTGTTGCCTCGTACGGTGTATAATGCCAGCGACCGTAATTTCCGTCCATGTAAGTTCACTGCTTCTATCAGTTACGAGACGGAAGACGGGGTGGAACAGACCTATGATTTCGAAGACGAGGTGCAAAACGACCCTTATCGGGTAGACACGGTGAAAATTGGTACGTTCACTGTTCCGGTATGCAGTTATGGCCAACCTGATGCTAAAGTCCACTTGACACTGGAATGCAGTATCAGTCGTTCGGAGTCTGGGCGGTATAACCGCGAGATGTATCTTGATTGTTTATATTTCAAACCCAATAGAGAAGAAAAATAGTGCCATGAAACATATTTTATCAACATTTTGCCTGATGGCCGCTGTGGCAGCTCCGGTGGCGGCTCAAGAGGCGGAGCAGGATTCCGCCCAGGCTACGGTACGGGATTCCGCAAAGATGGTAAAGTCCATGTTGTCGGAGGTTCCGATGCGCGAAATTAAAGGACGTGTCTATGATAATGCTACTAAGCAACCGACTGCGGGTATCAGTGTCTCGGCATTCAATGACGCACGCTATGCGGCTATGACTGACGAGAAAGGGGATTACGTGATCCAAGTCCCGGTATATGTAACTTCCCTTTGGATGCGGGGTGATGGCTATAATGCCCTTCAAGTTCCAGTCGGTAGGGGAGAAGGCTCGGTGGATGCTTATATTTTCAGCGATACTTTCAATCCGGTCTATACGGCTTCGGGGTCTGCTACGAGTGAAAAAACAGTGGCTGTGGATTATAATACGAATGAAGTTAGCATTGACGGGCAGATTCAAAACAAGTTGGGTGCTGATATACATACCGTTACGCGCAGTGGTGTGCCGGGGATGGGTGTGGCCATGTTCATGAACGGCTTGAACTCGCTCAATACCAACGCACAGCCACTGGTTGTTATTGACGGAGTCGTTACCGATATGAGGCTTTCGGCTCCTTCTGTTCATGACGGCTTTTTCAACAACCTCCTTGCGAATATTATGGTGGAGGATATTGAGAAAATCAGTGTTTTGAAGAACGGGACAGCTATTTATGGTGCGAAGGGAGCGAATGGGGTGATTCTTATCGAAACCAAACGTAACAAGAGCATGGCTACGAAAATAGATGTTTCTATCGGTGGAAGCTTTGAATTATTGCCAAAATCTATGGATATGATGGACGGGGAACAATACCGCATCTATGCTTCCGAACTGATAGGGACGACAGGTACTACCAATAACAGTTTCAAGTTTTTGCAGACGAATCCGAATTATTACTACTATGATGTGTATCATAATAATACGGATTGGCAGAAACATGTGTATGAGGAAGCCTTCACTCAAAACTATAGTATCAACGTGCAGGGTGGAGATGACGTGGCCAACTATAATCTATCCGTGGGGTATGCTGCATCTGATGCAACGCTGAAGAACAATTCTTTTTCGCGTTTCAATCTGCGCTTGAATTCTGATATCGTATTGGCAAAGAACCTCACGGTGCGTTTCGATGCAGCTTATAGCGATGTGACGCGCGATATGCGTGACGATGGGGCGCCGGCCACATTGGATGATGGTGTAATTTCTTCACCGGGATTCCTGAGCCTGATCAAGTCTCCTTTTCTCAGCCCGTATGCGTTTGACACAAACGGGAATATTTCTTCTTATTTGGCCGATGCTGATGATTACCTTTCCGATGTGTTGACGACCAAGCCTTATTTGAATTCGTTGGCCAACCCTTTGTTTATTTTGGAAAACGGAGATGGTGACAATAAAAATTATTTCGGTAACCGTCTCATTACATTAGCTGTGACTCCGAAGTGGAATATTAACCGTTATTGGAGCATTTCAGAGCATTTTGCATTCCAATTGGTGAATACGGATGAAAATGCCTACTTACCGATGAACGGTGTTCCGGATTTTGATGTAGAAGGTGTAGGTGAAGCTTTGCAGAATCGTGCTTCAGCTTTGGCAGCACGCGAAACGGTTATCATGAGCGACTCTTATTTCGATTATGCTCGCCGTTTCAAGGCGCATTGGCTCGGTTTGCGAGGAGGTTTGCGTTATCAGCGTACGAGTTACCAGTTGAATTCTCAGGTGGGTTACAATAGCGGAAACGATAAGACGCCTAACATGTCGGATAATTTACTCTACAAATCCACGGACGGTACGGAGGAAGAAGTGGTGGACATGACTTACTATCTTTCGGCCGATTACAATTGGCGTGAACGTTACTATGTTTCCGCTGCACTGAGTATGGCTGGTAGCTCCAAGTTTGGTGTCGATGCTGCCGACGGATTGAAGATCGGCAACTACGCTTGGGGGTTCTTTCCTTCGGTACAGGCAGCGTGGGTACTGACTAATGAGTCGTGGATGCCCCGTACTCGTGCTCTGAATTATTTGCGGCTGAATGTAGGGTTCGATCTTGTGGGTAACGACGATATAGAAAGCCAGGCTTCGCGTACGTATTTTGTGGGGCAGAAGATGTGGAATACATCGACGGGGTTATCTATGGCAAACATTGGTAATACGCAATTACAATGGGAGACTACGGCACGTTGGACGGCCGGTTTGGATTTGTCTGCTTTGGACAATCGCCTGGGTGTTAGTTTCAATTATTTTCATGGGATAACTTCCAATTTGCTCAGCTTGAGTGCATTGTCTTATATCAGTGGCTTGAAGACCAATTGGAAGAACAGTGGCGAGATGAAAAACCAAGGTTTTGACGTAAGTCTGTCTGCCAGAGTTATTGATTTGAAAGACTGGAAGTGGAGTTTGGGAGCCAGTGCAGGACATTATAAGAACGAGTTGACTTCTCTGCCGAATGGTTCTTTTATTACGGAACTTTACGGGGGTAAAGTGCTTTCGCAAGTAGGTACGGCTGCCGGAGTGTTTTATGGCTACAAGACAGACGGGGTATTTGCTACAACGGAAGAGGCCGATGCTGCAGCTTTATATCAGGTAGATGAGACAGGGGCAAAGACTTATTTCCGTGCAGGGGACATGAGATTCGTTGATGAGGATGGCAACCATATAATTAATGAAAAAGACATGCAGGTTATCGGTGATCCCAATCCCGACCTTTATGGTAATATTTTCACTAACGTACGTTGGAAGAACCTTTCATTAGACGTTGTCTTTAACTATTCTTTAGGTAACGACGTGTATAATTATCAACGCCGTCTGTTAGAGAGCGGATCACGTTTCCACAACCAGACTACCGCTATGTTGTCCCGTTGGACACATGAAGGTCAGGAAACAGACATTCCCCGTATCTATTATTTAGACGCACCGGGTAACAGCCGCTTCTCCGACCGTTGGATTGAGGATGGTTCTTATCTTCGTCTGAAGAATGTCACGTTGAGCTATTACTTTCCCATCCATACAACTTATTTGCAGGGTATTACGATATGGGGAGCTGCCAATAATCTGCTTACGTTCACGAAGTATTTGGGAGCAGATCCGGAGTTCAGTGCAGACAACAGCGTGTTGTCCAGAGGTATCGATCGCGGTTTGTTGGCCCAAGGGCGTAATTTCTCATTGGGCGTAAAGATTAACTTGTAACATTCAATTAAAACGAATCATGAAAAAGAACAAGATATTTTCTATGGCATTGGTATTGGCTTTTGGGGCTGGTGCAGCCTTTACCTCCTGTGTGGATACGGATTCAAGTTTGGTGGACTTCAATCCCCAACTGAATTCACCCAACGATACGGTATATTCTCTTTTGGGAATTATGAACAAGATGCAGGTGATAGCCGATCGCACAATTATTCTCGGTGAAATAAGAGGAGAACTTTCATCCGCGACTGAAGCAGCCACGACCGACCTGAAAGAACTGGCTGACTTCACGGCAACTACAGACAACCGCTACAATGCGCCGGAAGATTATTATGCCATCATTCAGAACTGTAATTATTATATTGCCCATGCCGATACGATGCTTTCTTTGCGTGGGGAGAAAGTGTTTATTCGGGAGTATGCTGCAGTGAAAGCTTTCCGTGCATGGACTTATTTGCAGTTGGCCATTTATTATGGTAAGGTACCTTTCTTTACGGAACCGTTGATGACGGAAGTGGAAGCGGATCCTTCACGTTATCCGTTTTATGATGTGAAGCAGGTTTGTGAATACTTCATTCCGGATTTGGAACCTTACGTGGAAACTGATTTTCCCTTAGCCGGAAACGACCGCTATTTCATTCCCGTGCGTGTCTTGTTGGGCGACCTTTGCCTATGGGCTGGGCGTTACCGAGAGGCTGCACAATACTATCATGACTATCTGACGCATCCCGACAAACCTTTGGCTCCGGCTGGAAACATGGAAGCCTATTGGGGGAATTACGAATTCAAGAGCCATTCGTCGAGTTATTCAAGTACTACCGATTTGGCTGGGATACGGATGGAAACCAGTGAATATGATGGAGTGGTAAGCCGATTGGGAGATGTCCTTAATTCTACGGAGGACAACCGTTATTATTTTGAGATGACTTCTTCACAGTCGTTGTTGGAACTGTCACAAGCGCAGCGTTACGTGATGGTGTATACGGATCCGACTACAAATTTACGTGATACGATATCTCCGGGAGAGAACACGATTTATAATGACAGTCGGGAAAGGGGGGATTTGCGTTTGTGTTCAAATGTCAGGACGACGTACACGGCAAGTCGCGATGATTATTCGGAAGATTTTCAGACGGTAGTCCGTTTTCCTGTGACATCCAACTCGTCTTTCTTGTCGGAAATCCCTCTTTACCGGCTTTCGTCCATCTATCTTCGTATGGCCGAGGCTTACAACCGTGCGGGGCTGCCCGAATCGGCTTTTGCTATTTTGAAGTATGGCTTGAGTGACGGGACTGTGTCCAAGTATGTCAGTGCCGATGAACAAAAGCGCGCAGGTAATTTGTTGACGTGGAGTCCTTACAATTTCATTACACAGGATATGTCGTCCACTTCTACGACAACAGTAAATACGGAGGGAATTCATTCTTATGGCTGTGGTGAATCTTATGCCGATACGCTTTATGTCATTCCTGAAGGATTGGCCACTCATGAAGACTCCATACTCTTTGTGGAGGATAAGATTTGCGATGAGATGGCTTTGGAGCAGAGTTTTTTGGGGCAGCGGTTTGGTGACTTGCAGCGTATAGCACTCCGGCGTGATGACACGGACTTTTTGGCACGGAAGATAGCCGGACGCGCTGGGAAAGATAGTTTCAATACAGAACTTTATGGTCGCCTTTCAGATCGGAGTAATTGGTATTTGCCTTTGGAGTGATGCTATAATGTGTTGTAAATCAATGCTGATTGAAAGATGTTACAAATACGAAAGTATATGATACAAAATATTTTGGAAAAGATTCCGGCAAAGGCTAATTTAGCTGCCGGAATCTCAAATCCAACAAGAATAGAAGAGAAAGAGATATAGTAATTTTAGTATTAATCTTAAATTGAAGTTTATGAGGAAGAAAAACTTTTTGATGTTGCTCGGCCTTGCAGGACTTGGTTTGACAGCCCAGGCTCAGGTTATTGCAACGTTAGGTTTTGAGGATGGTGACCAATTCTACCATCACAAAGACTCTGCACAATTTGCAGACTTCTACGGTGACCATATCAATCTCCAGCCGGGGGATGTGTGGAATGAGAAATGCGAAGAGGCTTATTCTGGTACGTATGCCTTGGAGGCGAACAATTCCAATACGGTACAGGGGTCGCAATGGTTCCGTGGTTTGAAGTTGCGCTATTTGCCCATTGAGGAGGGCAAATCCTATCGTGTGTCGTTTTGGGTGAAGGCCAACAAAACCTTTACGATGGCCGACGGGGGCGATCCTATCAATACGGCCATCAAATCCAGCCTTTCTATCGGACGTGAAAATCTTGAGGCACCATTGATGTCGCAGAGTGGCACGCAGTACTATTATGATTGGAAAGACGGTATCATGACGGGAGATTGGCGCCGTTTGTCGTTCGTGGCTTACAATTCCGGAAAGGCCGTGCAGGATAAGTTCTTCGACCAGTTCGACGATAACATCAAAGACATCATCGTGAATGATCCGAATGACCCGTCGAAGAACGACACGATTTGGTGGAAGGGCGATGATACGTCATTTCCTAATACGTATTTCCTGACCATCAACATGTACAATCCTGGTCGTTATCTTCTGGATGATATTAAGATTGAAGAAGCCACGATGGCAGGCTGCACGTATAATTATGATGCTATCAGGGTGGATTTCGGCTATCCCACGAATGCCGCCCAGTTGGCTTCCGCCAGCACTGACCCTATCGGTGTGCACTTGTTGTCCAATTCGTATGTGAAAGTGATGAATGGTGATCAGGAGATGGAAGTGGCCAGCGTTGAGTTGAAGCAGGACGGCTACATGTATATCTTCATGGCGAATGAAATAGATGAGGATGAGAGGGCCAATATCCACGTTAGTTTCACACCAGATGCGGAATGCCCGCTCATTTACACTACCGACCAGCGTCCGAGCATGGACGTAGAGAGCGAGATGAAAGTGCTCCCGTTCACGAGCGAAGCCATTTACTATGATGAGACTATCGAAGAAATGTCTTATTTGATGGATGGTCCGAATTTCTTGTCTTCCGTACCTGAAGACCATAGCTTCGAGTTGGATCCGGCCACGTTCAATGAGGTACACGTGACCTACGATCGTGCCGTTTCTACGGAAATTGCATCCGTTTTATTGATGCAGAATGGTGTGCAAGTAGCTGATTTGTATAGCTCCACTGTGGTGTCTGAGGCCGACCCGAATACTTTGGTCGTATCGGTAGGGACATTGGAGAATGGAGAATACCAGTTGGTAGTGTCTAATGTGACTAATGCTGTGAGTGGTTTTGAGGCTTTACAGTCACAAACCATAAATTTCTCCGTAGGACCGGATTTGAACCCAGGTACGAGTGAAGTGATTTATTCTGCCGCGAAAGACTTTGCCACGTATGCCAACGGTACTTTCCCGAAAGGGTGGTTGTCGAATGATAATGGAACCATCCACCAGTATGGTGTGACGGAAACCGGTGAGGTCTGGAATTATAACTGGGGTGGTAACATCGGTGGTGGAGGATGCCGTTTGCAGGGTCCTTATACCGGTGATTTTAATGGTATGGGACTTTATTGGCGTGCTACTGGCGGTACGGTAGGTACGGCTACTTATGGCGAACAAGTGAAAGACTATGTGATGCCCGACGGGACTTTGGATCCGGAAATGGATCCGGGTGTGGCTCTCCATTTGACGCCGCGTAAATATCAGGTCTCGTTCCGTATGGCGGCATGGAAAGGTTTTGCCGATGGTACGTTCCCGAAATATGACTTCTCTCTCGAAAAGATTGATTTGAACAATCCGGATGCAGAAGGTGAGGTGGTAGCCCGGTTCAACGGTGTGGAAGCCAAGCCGAGCGTGGAGGGTGCTCAAAATGTTCCAGTGACGGGCACAGCCCTTTCCACTACGGAGTTCACGGTGGCAGAAGAGGGTTATTACATGTTGAAGTTCTCTTGCCTGAGCGAGGGTGGTTTCCACGAATTCCTTTTGGGAGCTGTGGAATTGGTTTCCAAACCTTCCGATGCGGCCTATTATAAGGCTCTGTTGGCAACTGCCATAGACAGTGCAACCGTAGTGGCTACGGCTGTGGAGAATGAAATCTACAACGGTACGACCAAGACCGCGTTGGCCGAGGCTTTGGAAGCAGCCAAGAATGGTACGTTCAACAGCCCGTCTGCCATAGAGGAAATGAATGCGAAGTTGTATGACTTGTGTGGTAAGATGTTGGCACGCCAAGCTAATGTGGATTCGTATGATGTAGACATGCAGACTTTGCGCGACAACATGGCCAAGATAGACCCGGCTTCCAAATATGTGATGGCTGATGAATATATTGAGGGTGAAAACCTGTTGAAAGAATATGACGGCGTGTCTTCCTTGGATCTGGAAGATGAAGCTTTGTCCGAGGCTATAGAGAAATTGGAAGACATAGCTGCCAAGGTGGGCAACATCCAGTCTTGTGTGGATGCCCTGACCTACCGTCTTACGAAGTTTGCTACTACGGCAGAAAGGTTGGGTGCCGAGCCGGCAAGCCTGATTACGGACGCGCAGAATGCTTTGGACGACGATGATGATTTGGCTGCCAGCTTGGCTTACCATAGCAGGCAGACCCTTTATAAGATATTGGGCGAAACAGGTAAGATTGCTGACGAGATGAAGGATACGCTGTACAGCGAGACGGAAACGGATGAGACTACGGCCACGGGCTATAAGGTTTTGGCTTCCGGTGTCGACCTGACAGGTTTCGTGAAGAACCCGAACTTCTATTCTTACATCACTGTAGATGGCGATAGCGTAGATAGTGAGAACACACCGGGTTGGGATGTAGTTGAAGGTAAAGTGACGGTGACTGTGGATGGCTCTTGGAATGCCACTGAGGACAAGGCCGTGGCTGACAACCGTCTGCATGGTTTGAAGATGGAGTACAAGATCTGCCAGACCCTGACCGGACTGCCAGTAGGTATATACGATGTGCTGTTTGATACTCGTACTTTCAAGAACGCCAACGCTTATTTCAATGCCGTAAACGATGAGACGGGTGTGCCCGACAAGTATATTTGGGCGGTGACTTCTGATGCTCCGAACGATACTATTCGCGTGATGTTTGTAGGTGGTGATATCCAGTACGATGGTAAATGGGGCGGATTCCCGACCGTCATTCCGGACGTCACGGTGAAGGAAGGTACGGAGCTGACCATTGGTATAGCTGAAAAGTATGTTTCCGGTAAGAACTTCTGTCTCAAAGATGAGAGCGGAAATTGGTATGATGCCGGGCCGGAAGCGGGCGACCAAGGCAATTGGGATACGCAGACCATGGCAGATGACGCACGTCTCTTCTTCAAGGCTCCGTTGGAGGGCTATGATTATGCTAAGGCGTATGCAGATAACATTGACGACGTGAAAGTGGCTGAGGCCGTGTCTTACGAGTATTACACCGTAGACGGTATGAAGCTCGAACGTCCGATGAAGGGTGTGAACTTAGTGAAGATCCACCGTGCAGACGGAACGACCGACGTGAAGAAGGTAATCGTGAAATGATAGGTATTAGATAAGCTTTATATTTAATTTTCACTCAGACAAGAGGGAGGCGGCCGGTATGAGGAAGCCTCCCTTTTTCTTTGGGTTGGGGAATAATTGATAAGACAGGAATTATGAAAAGTTTGAATCTGATGAAACCAGTCCTTTTATGCTTCTCGGCCTTCATGCTGCATGCGTTGGAGGGACAGGGCAAAGGTTATTACGTTTCTGCCGCTGCTGGGGATGGAGGCGATGGGACGCACGTCCGGCCCTTTAAGGACATACAAGCGGCGGCTACCCTCGCCGAGGCCGGTGATACCGTGTATGTGACCGGCGGTTTGTATGTGGCGGACGGCCTGAAACCCGGGCATTCCGGTAGCGAAGGCCGTTTTGTCGTATTTTGCCCTCTGCCGGGAACGGGCGAGGTGGTAGTGCGGCATCCCGACGTGTTGCCAGGGGATTATAGTGCAGTGTTCGACCTTTCCGGATTGAAGTACGTTTGGATCGGTGGCTTCACGTTCCGGGATTTCAAGTATGCCAAGTGTGCCGTATCGATGAACGGGAGCGAGGGATGTGTAGTGTCCCGTTGCCGATTTGAACGGTTGGGGCATCCGGAGGTGGCCGCATGGAATGCCAATTCTGTGATTTGGATGGGGAACGCCCGTGGAAATTCGGTGGTGGACAATGTGTTTGAAAACATCATTGGGGACGGGGTATCCATTAACGGACAGCAATGTAACGGCAATCTGGTGGCTCGGAACTCTTTTGCGCGTTTCAGTGGCAAGAAACGCTCGTGGGGCGGAGAGAGCCTTTTCACACGGTGCATCGACGTGCAGGATATGTCGGACGGGAACAATGCCGTTGCCTTCAATTATTTTACAGAGGTGCCTACCTGTATTTGGCTCGATCGCGACGGAAGCCGCAACATCTTGCTCCGGAACAGGGCGCATGCCTGCCGGGATTTTATTTTCAATGAGTCGCGGTGTACGGAAAACATGGTGTCGGAAAATGTAGGAGCCAATCTGGAAGGGATTGCTTATCAGACCGCACGTTACGAAACGGGATGGACGGCCGATGCACAATGGACGAATAATGTGGCATTCCGTTGTAAGACGGGTTTCTTCATCCATAAGTCCCGGCGCGACCGATTGCGCAACAACATCGTGTATGATTGTTCAGGGTATAACGTCGAGCTTTCCGATTCCGCATACGATTTCGGTCCTCATGTGTTTCTCGACAATTTGGTATATACGCCAGGAAAGAAGAATTCGTTGAAATTATGCGGTGCGGAAATGTCGTTACGTGCGTTCCAGACACGTCTCGGTGGAGAAGGCAATCTGGAAACGTCCCCCGGATTTGTCTCGATGACCTACGGACAGGAGGATTTCACGCTGAGAGAGGGTAGCCGGGCTAAAGGATACGGTTATGGCGGAGTGGATTTGGGGGCATATTCGGTGTATGGGGCGGTTCCGACGGGGCCGGAAGAGATGGATGACCCGTTTGCAGTGCAAGCCGGTTTTGACGCGTATGCCTCATGCTTAGAAAGGGGAGCAGAAATGTCCTTCACTGTGAGGCTTTCACATGCTTATCGGGAAGAACTACGTTTGGCTTTGCAGCCTGTGGCCGGAGAAGCGCGGGCCGGAGAAGACTTCATCCTTTCGACAGACGAAATGGTTTTTCTTCCCGGCGAGACTGCAAAGAGTTTTACGGTAGAGGGGGTAGGTTCCTCGCCGTATGATGAGTTGCTGGCTTTACGCCTTGTGCCCCATTCGGATGAAGTGGGTGTGTGTGGCGGTCTGACGGTGGTACGGATAAAGAAAAACATGGATTCGGAACCGGAATCCGTAGAAGGAAATGTACAGTATGATGAGGCTTGCCGGATTTTCTTCGAACGTGGAAGCGGAAAACTGAAGGTGGAATGGCCAGACGAGAAGTTTACAGTGGGTATTTACCGTCATGATGGCCGTTTGGTTCATAGCGATGGTCCGGCCGATGGAAACTATGTTTGGGATATGAACAGTATACCCCGAGGACTTTACATCGTGAATGTAAAGAGCCGGAAAGGAACGTCAACGGAGACTGTTTGTAAGTAACGTGAGTTCGATATAAGAAAAAAACGGGACACGCAAGCGGAAAACGGCTTTCCGATGGGCTTTTATTCGCTTGCTTGTCAAAGCATCGCCGCAACCTTGCGGATGTTTTCCAAGATTGCGGACAGCTTGCCATCGTGCCGGGCTGTCTGCATATCGTAGTCGGATTGCATCCCCCGCCAAAATTCGGCATTTATACCCGTTGCCGCCTCAATTTTCAAGGCATATTCGGTGGTTATGGGGCGTTTGCCGTTTACAACCTCATTAAAAACGGAATATGAAACACCTATCGTTTGGGCAAATTTCCGCTGTGAAAGCCCTCGTGCCTCTAACTCGTCTTTCAGTATTTCGCCCGGATGTATGGGCGTGGACGGTTGCAACTCGTGCGGCGCATAGATTCTCTTTGCTGTTTCCATATCGATTACTTGTAATGGTTGCTAATATCCAACAATCGGCACACGGTTATTATTTGTTCGTTCACTACGTCCCTAACGGTAAATTCAAGTCGGTATTGTCGGTTTATCCGTACCGATGAAATGCCTTTTTGTCTCCTTTCAACACTTCGTAATTAAGCGAATTGAGGCGGTACAGCATTTCAACATTGATGGCACGTTTAAGAGACGCAACCGCCTTTTGATACCCTTTTATAACCTCGGGCTGATAGCGGTGCTTTTTGTCGCTTGTACGTCCTTGCTCGAACAATTCACGCAGGTAGTCTTTATCGAATTCTATAAACATAGTGCCTGGCCTGTTTGAGGGCAAAGATACCTATTTTGTTTGATATTCGCAAATTGTCGAACAAATTTATAATTTGTGTACTTGTCGGGAATCCGTCATTTCCCACACCTCCCCAAGAGTTTTGCAAAAAGACCTTTCATCTTTCAGGTTATGGGGTAACCGGTTGTAATATACTGGATTACGGAATGAAGGATGGAGGGGGTATCCTTCAGTTTTCTTTCAGGGCAGAAAACGATGAAAAGTTCTCAGCCAAACGTTTTTTCAATCTCAGCCGAATGATTTTTCGTTTTCAGCCGAACGATTTTTCATTCTTAGCCGAACGAAATGAGGCGTGGCTGAAGGATGCCTGAAGCATCTTTCAGTTTATAATGCCAATGTAATGAGGAGATTATCGTGTAACCTGAAAGATGAAAGGTCTTTTTGCAAAACTCCTGGGGAGGTATAGGGAGACAGATTTCCTGTTTCCGGAAAGGCTCTTCATGCGTTTGGAAAATCATGTATCGCAGAGTAAAATGCGGTTGTTGTCGGAGGAGATGTTTTGCAAGGGATACGAACGGTGCGAAAAAAGGTTTGGACGTTGAGTGTCAGTGGAGATAGAAGTTTATCTCTTAAGAAGAGAGCAACCCGATGATATATACAGTTGATAATAAGGTTTGAAGAAGCCCCAGACGAATTGTTATTGCATAACAAAAAATTCTTTTTTTCAAATGCTGCGAAAAAAAATCTTTTGGAATGGAGTTAAAATCAGTTTTTTTCCTATAACTTTGTGTAATGGTTGCTCTCTTCTTAAGAGATAAACCGATGGCAGAGCGTTTTCAAGACCGGAACACAATGCAGAAAGTACAAATGAAGAATACTGTTTAATTAAAGCTTATATCTAAATCTATGAATTGGAAAAAAAATCTTTTAAGCTTTCTTTTGGGACTGTCGGGAGTCTTTATGAAAGCACAAACCCCAGTCTCTTTTACTTCAGATCAGGGACTGTCGAATACCTGTATCCGTTCCATCATGGAAGACAGCCGGAAAAATGTGTGGATTTCTACGCAAAGCGGCTTAAACCGTTATGACGGTGTGAAGATGAACGTTTATCGGCATAAAAAAGGTGAAGCCGGAACTTTGGGTCATGACATGGTAAGTTGTGCGTTGGAAGTAGAACCCGGTTCTGTGCTTGTCGGAATGGAGTCCGGCGTGCAGATGTACTCTTATGATACGGACCGGTTTACCGATGTTCCTATTATCGTAGCCGGGGGCGACACCATTCATGCCCATGTGATTTCGATGACCAAACTGAGCGGAGATTCTATTTATGTCTGTACGGCCGGATACGGACTTTATCACCTGTGTGAGGATGAGGATGGAAAGAAGTTCCTGAAAGAAATGAGAGATTTTCCGCCGGCTAAGGTCACTCTTTTGCAAATATTTGAAGACCGTGAAAAGAGAGTCTGGTTTGTAGATGCGGACGGAGGGATACATTGTTCGAAGGGTGGAAAACTCCGTCGGGTGGCAAGCTATCCCGGGGCTATCGAACTTTGTCAGAGTTCGTCCGGATATCTTTATCTGGCCACGGCTCATGACGGGTTATTGTGTTATTCCGAAAAAGAAAATCGTTTTTATGATGTTTTTCCGGAAAGCCGCCGTTACGTGATGGCTTCCATAAATCCCGGATTGGAAGGACAGATATTGATATCTACCGACGGTGACGGGCTGAAAATCTATGATGAAGCCACCGGAGTTATTACGCAGAGCAATATCCGTACGTATGAATATAACCTGGCTACGTCTAACGTGAAGGATGCCATTGTGGACAGCGATGGCAATACATGGGTCGGAGTCTACTGGAAAGGCGTATTGGTGATGCCCGACATGGCGACCAGTTTTGAATACGTGGGGCGTCGCTCGGTACTGAAGAACACGATCGGTACGAATTGTGTGACGGCCATCACCGGCGACGGACATGGCAACCTTTGGTTGGCGGCCGACCACTGCGGGGTGTATCATCTGGCTCATGATGGCAGCAGCAGTGTCCATTTCAAACCGGGTGTGGTGAAGACGATGCCTTCCACGGTGATGAGCATGTTGGAGGATTCGGAAGGAACTTTATGGTTGGGTTCTTCGTGGTCGGGTGTGGCGAAGATGGACAAACATACCGGAGAGTGCGTCAACCTCGGCGCGTGGGTGAAGGACGGAAATAAAATACCGAATGCTTACACGATGGTGGAAGACGGTTATAAGAATATATGGATAGGGACGATGGGCAGCGGGCTGTTCCGCTACAGTCTGCTTACGGGAGAGTTGACACAATATAAGATGTTGGTCGATAATACGGTGGTCTACCCTTATCAGATTCTGAGAAACCTTTATGTGAGGACGCTGTTGGTACATGGTGATTTCCTTTATGTGGGTACGGCCGACGGGTTGGAGGTGTTCACTTTGTCCAAAGGAGGAGACATCCGTTTACGGGGGCGGTTTATGCTTAAAAGCAGCGTGCGCGACATGAAAGTGGATGCCGACGGAGTGCTTTGGGCTGCCACGACATTAGGACTTGTGCGTTTCGACATCGCGAACGAAAGCGTGAAGACTTATACCGTGGAAGACGGGTTGCCTATTAATTCCACGTGTAGCGTGGAAATCGCTTCCGACGGGAAAATATGGGTGAGCACGGACGATGGCCTGACCTGTTTTAATCCGGAGAAAGGAACCTTTGACAATTACCACATCGAAGACGGACTGCAAGGAAATGAGTTCAGCGTAAAGGCTTCTTATTCTCAAGACGGGATGCTGTATTTCGGTGGTATCAACGGACTGACTTTGTTCCGTCCGTCGGATGTGGGGAAGCAAGCGGGGATGGAGAAAGTGGAGCTTCGCATGGTGGATTTTTATGTTAACGGTAAGCCGGTGCATGCAGGTGACCGTTCGGGACATTACACGATTATAGACCGTTGGCTTCCGCTGGTGGACGAGGTGAACCTTTCCCATCGTGACAAGTCGTTCAGCATAGAACTTTCCACGATGAGTTTCAGCAACCGGCGTGTGACGTATTACTACTGTATCAACAATGGCGATTGGATTGCGTTGGAGTACGGGCAGAACCGTATATCCTTTATCAATATGGAAACGGGAACCTATCGCATACGTATGAAAGCCGAGGCATACGGGGAGTCGTCCGAAGTGAAGGAACTGACGGTGATGGTACATCCCGTATGGTATTTGTCCCCATTAGCCGTTATGGTCTATTTCGTGCTGCTTCTTTTTATCTTTTATGTGGTACTTTTGCAAGTCAAGGAACATTTCAAGGCCAAACGGATTCTTGAAAAGCATCGTCAGGTGGAAGAACTGAATGAAGCGCGTATTCAGTTTTTTATGAACATCAGTCATGAAATACGTACCCCGATGACGCTTATTCTCAGTCCGCTCATGAAGTTGATGAAGTCGGACAAAGACGAAACGCATCAACGCAGTTATTCGCTCATATATCAGAATTCCCAGCGTATTCTCCGGTTGATCAACCAACTAATGGATGCGCGTAAGATAGAAAAGGGACAGTTCCGATTGAAGTATCATAAAGTAGAGATGGTAGGTTTCGTCAATAATCTCTATGAGTTGTTCGAAACCACGGCTCATAATCGCGGCATTACGTTCACCTTTGTACATGATATGGAACGAATGGACGTTTGTGTAGATCCGCAAAACTTTGACAAGGTGGTGATGAACCTGCTTTCGAATGCGTTTAAGTTCACTCCCGACGGCGGTGTGGTCACCATCGAGTTGAAAGACGTGAGCGGTGACATACCCGGTGAACGGGATTTCAGGCTTTCGGTGACGGACAGTGGTGTGGGCATTCCCGACCAGGAGAAGAGCCGGGTGTTCGAGCGTTTCTATTCAGGCAAATGGGGCGGAGATTATGTCGGTACCGGTATTGGATTGAACCTGACGAAATTGTTGGTAGAGCTGCATGAGGGGCGTATTTGGGCGGAAAACAATCCCGAAGGCCAGGGTACGCGTTTCATCGTGCAGATGCCTCAGGCGTTGGAGTTGCTGGAGGATATTTCGGATGACAAGATGCCTCAAGCTGTTTATTCCGCGCCCTTGGAGGCAGAGCATGTGGCAGAGACGGTAGCCGAATTGCCGGAAGAAAAGAAAGGAGGAAGTAAGCACGGACGTATATTGGTCGTGGAGGACGAGACGACGATACGGCGTTATCTGCATGGTGAGTTTGCCGGGGAATATCATGTCAGTGAATGCAGTAACGGGCAGGAAGCTTGGGATTACCTTATCCAGAACGTGGAGAAAGTGGATTTGGTCGTGAGCGATGTCATGATGCCGGTCATGGACGGTATTACGCTTTGCCGCAAAATCAAGGGGAGTTTCAATACGAACCATATTCCTGTGATTCTGTTGACGGCTAAAAGCGAAGATGCCGACCGGCTGGAAGGATTGTCCACAGGAGCTGATGCCTATATGTCCAAGCCTTTTAATATCGATATTTTGCGGCAGACCGCAGAGAACTTATTGAAAAATAAACGAAGATTACAGGGTAAATACGGTGTAGCCCTACAGGAAGAGAAAATGGATAAAATAGAATTGGTGTCTCCGAACGACCAGATGATGGAACGAGTGATGAAGGTGATTAACGAGAATATTTCCAGTCCGGATTTGAGTGTGGAGTTCATTGCCGATAAAATAGGTATCAGCCGGGTTCATTTCCACCGCAGGCTGAAAGATGCCACAGGATTGACTCCACGCGACTTCGTACGGAATATCCGTCTTTCGCAGGCGGCTAAACTTTTGGCCGGGAAGAATTTCGATATTACCGATGTGGCTATCGCCACGGGGTTCAGGTCTGTATCTACATTTTCTACGTGCTTTAAAGGATACTTCGGCATGACGCCTACCGAATATGCTCGTAAGAATGCCAAGACGGCAGAAGAGTAATATCCGTATATTGGTTACAAAATAGCAAAAATCCGTTACGCAGGAATAAACAAGAAAGGTTTGTTCCTGCGTAATTTTGTGGCAGTCATTCCTGCCAACCCGTAATCCAAGTTTTACTGGTCGGCGTAGAGGTTAGGGATGCTGTATGGTAAAAAGAATCAGAATAAGTCTTTTCATATAATGTTAGTTAGATTTAGAATGCGGAGTGCGCTGGGAAGTGATTTCCGGCGCATTTTTTTGTGTATATGGAAGAAATGAGAGTATTTTGTTACTTTATCGCAAAAGTATGATACATACAAAGAACTTAAAAACGGGCTTTTAGTGTAATTTTGCAAAGAAACAAATAGATATAAGTAATGAAAAGTAATGCCGTGAAAATTATACTCTGTACATTCTTCTTTATGGGGGGGATTATATTTGCACGGGCTATGCAAATGGATTATGTTTCTTTTACGCCATCTGTGGGTGCTTTCAGTCTTTCAGGCGAAGGCCTGGTCGCTACTATCTGTGTGGATACGGTGGATTATAAGGGAGTACGGCTTGCTGCTCGTAATTTGAGTAAGGATATAGGAAAAGTGACCGGTATGACGGCCGATGTCAGTTTGTCTTTACCCTCAGAACGGGGAGTGGTGGTAGCCGGAACGATCGGCAGGAATAAACAAATCGATGAATGGGCGAAGCAAGGGAAACTTGACGTGTCGGCCATTGAAGGAAAATGGGAAAGTTATTTGATACAGACGGTAGACGGAAATCTCGTGATAGCTGGGAGCGATAAGCGTGGTACTATTTTCGGCATATACGACCTGTCGGAAAAGATCGGTGTGTCGCCGTGGCATTATTTTGCCGACGTACCGGCACAACGGCATGCAGCATTGTATGTGAAACCGGGACGTTATGTGCAAGATTCTCCCAAAGTGAAATATCGTGGTATTTTCTTGAACGATGAATGGCCGAGCCTTGGGGGATGGGCTTCCAAAAAGTTCGGTGGGTTCAGCAGCCGTTTTTATGCACACGTGTTCGAACTGTTGCTCCGGTTGAAAGCCAACTATATGTGGCCGGCCATGTGGGCCAGTTCGTTTTATGAGGATGACCCGGCGAACGGGCAGTTGGCAGACGATATGGGTATCGTGATGGGTACTTCGCATCATGAACCGATGATGCGTCCGCATAAAGATTATACCAAACGTCGGAAGGAGGTCGGTCCTTGGAATTATGCTACGAATAAGGAGGGTATAGATTCTTTCTTCATCGAAGGGGCGGAACGAAGTCGTAAGTACGAGAGCATTGTGACCATCGGGATGCGCGGTGATGGAGATGTAGCCATGGGAGGCGGCACGGATGAGGAGAATATGGCTGTGTTGTCGGATGTCATTAAAGGACAACGTGAAATACTCGGACGGGTACATGGAAAAGACCCGGCCGAAATACCGCAACTTTGGGCTGTGTTTACAGAGGTGCAACGGTATTATGACAAAGGTTTCAAGGTGCCTGATGACGTGATGCTGCTTTTCTGTGATAACAACTGGGGATATATCCGTAGGGTAGGACCTTGGCAGGAACAGCGGCGTAAAGGAGGTATGGGATTGTACTACCACGTCGATATGAACGGCGGACCGTGGAACGACCGGTGGATTAATACCACAACCATACCCAAGTTGCGCGAACAGTTCAATTTAGCTTACCAATCGGGAATAGATGACTTGTGGGTTGTGAATGTAGGAGACCTGAAACCCAAGGAATTGCCTATTGATTTTATTATGCGTTATGCCTGGAATCCTGATGCGATACAGGCCGATGAGACAGATGATTACCTGCGGCAGTGGGCGCAGCAAAATTTCGGGGAAGCACATGCGGAGGCAATTTCAGGGTTGGTGGCCCGTTATTCCAAATATAATCTGTGGCGGAAACCTGAAGTGCAGTCTACGAATATATTCAGTGTGGTAAACCATTGCGAGGCCGACCGTGTGACGGATTTGTGGCGTACGTTAGCCCACGAAGCCGACTCGGTGGGACAACTCATGCCTCAAGCATATAAGGATGCTTACTATCAGTTGGTGCTTTATCCGGTCAAAGCTTCGGCCGGGGTGGCAGAAATCTATTTGGCCGCAGCAAAAAACCGGCTTTATGCGCGGCAGGGACGCGTGACGGCGAACGATTATGCGCGGCGAGTAGAGGAGTTGTATACGGCTGATACGGCCATGACCGCCTATTATAATAAGGTGTTGGCCGGAGGTAAATGGGAGAAGATGATGAGTGATATCCATTTTGGCTATACCAAATGGTCTATGCCTAAACAAGATTCCATTCCGCAGGTGGTGCGTGTGGAGCCTTTGTCAAAGCCCACGTTGGGTGTGGCTGTGGAAGGGAGTGAAGTGTCATCACCGGAAGGACAATTGGAACTCCCCGTTTTTGATAATTTCGAGAACCGCAAGTATTACATCGACATCTTCAATCGGGGAACGGGGACATTCGATTTTAAGGTCAAGACAGACGAACCTTGGATGGATGTGAGTCTCCAAAAGGGGACGGTGAAGACGGAATCCCGTATTTGGGTCGGTATAGATTGGACGAAACTGAAGGTTGGAGAAACGGAAGGTATGCTTTATATTTGCAGGGGAAAGGAACGCGTGCCGGTAAGGCTTCGTGTCGTGAAAGCTGACCTGCCGGTTCAAGTGGAAGGGCATTGGTTCGGAAATGCTTGTGGAAATGAGTTTTCCGTTCCTTCATGGCAGTTCAATGCTTGTTGGCCCGGACGATATGCAAAGTGGACTTTCCTGCCCGATTTAGGACGTGGAGAGGGATGTATGGGATTGTCTCCGGTCACGGCACCGTCGGCTACTTCTTTCGAAGACGCTCCGTGTCTGGAATATCAAGTGTATTTCCCGAAGACGGGGACACAGACCGTTTGTCTCGGTGTCCTTCCCACGCAGGATGTGGTGCCTGAACGGGGGCTGCGATTGGCTTTTGGTTTGGATGGGGGTATAGTCCGTACGTTGGATGCCCGTCAGGGGTTCGTAGACACATTCAGTGAATATACCCCGAAGAACTTGAAAAAATCCCCGAAACTCAAACCGCTTCCACCGCGTAATAAAACATTGAAACTGATCAATGGGGATGGTTTCTGCCGCAATGAAATCTTCGACAATTTGCGTTGGCTCACAGCGGAGTTTGAGGTGGAAAAGCCGGGATTACATACGTTCAAGGTATATATGGTCGATCCGGAAATCGTATTGGAACAGTTGGTGTTCAACCCGGATAATACACACCCGAGTTATTTCGGTGCACCGTCGGTCAGACACCAGTAACGTTTGATAAGTATGAACCGATAAGAACGAGATATGAAAAGAGGGAAATGGAATTCGAGAATAGTGTGGGCCTTTGTTTGGGGAACCATTACCGTTTGTGGGACGCAAAACTCGTGGTCGCAAACCGCGATAAGTTCTATTTATAATGTGCCGATGGCAGAATATCCGAAAGTGGACGAGCAACGACGGGCACTCTTTCGTTTGTATGCTCCTGAGGCTTATGACGTGAAAGCAGATATCTGTGGAAAGAAATACCCTATGACGAAAGACAACAACGGGATGTGGACGGTAACGACCGACCCGTTGGTGGTGGGTTTCCACTATTACTTTTTCATTGTAGATGGGGTACAGGTAACCGATCCGGCTTCCGATTGTTTTTACGGGTGCGGACGTATGGCCAGTGGAATAGAGGTTCCGGAATCCCCAGAAGAGGCGGTATACTATACTTTTAACAAATCCATTGCCCATGGGCAGGTGCGTGAGTGCCAGTACTATTCCGAAGTGGAAGGGCAAGTGCGTCGTTGTTTTGTCTATACCCCGGCGGAATATGAGACTTCACCGAAAAGTAAATATCCGGTACTTTATTTACAACATGGTATGGGTGAAGATGAACGCGGGTGGCACGAACAAGGGCACATGGCCAATATTCTGGACGGGCAGATAGCAAGCGGGAAATGCAAACCTATGATTGTGGTAATGGATTACGGTGATTGCGGATACATTCACGGGACAAAAAAAGGAGAGACACGTGATGAGTTCGGTGCTTCTTTTGGTAATATCCTGTTGAGAGACATTATACCGTTTGTGGAGAAGACGTTTCGTGTAAAAACAGACCGTGACCATCGTGCGATGGCCGGACTTTCGTGGGGAGGGCACCAGACTTTCCAAATCACGTTGACCCATTTGGATCAGTTCGCACATATCGGGGCTTTTAGCGGAGCTATCCTGATGGCACCGGGACAAAATATAACAGATGTGTATGGTGGAGTTTTTTCTGATGCTGATAAGTTCAATAAGCAGGTGCATACACTTTTCTTGGGACAAGGTACGGAAGAGGGTATGGGGTGCGATCGTATGAGCCAATCACTTAAAGAGGCCGGTATAAACCATGTATATTATGCCTCTCCCGGTACACATCATGAATGGCTGACGTGGAGACGTTGCCTGAATGAGTTCCTCCCTTTGTTGTTCAAGCAGTGAGGAGATGGAAGAAATTTATAGAAGAAGTTATAGAAGGTTGAATGAAAAAATAAGAAGATCACGAGATGAATACAAGGAGATGTTTGATTTTAGGTGGAGCCCTAATGCTTTCGCTTTGGGGCTACGGGCAAAGGCAATCTGCAAAAACTTTTGAGATGAAAGGCAATCCTATCATTACAGATAAGTTTACGGCCGATCCGGCTCCATTGATCCATGACGGAACCCTATACCTTTACGTGGGACACGACGAGGCGCGTGATGGAGAAATGTTCAATATCACGGAATGGTTGTGCTATTCCACGAAAGACATGAAGACGTGGACCGACCATGGGACAGTGTTGAAGCCTACAGATTTCTCGTGGGCCGTGGGCGAGGCTTGGGCTTCGCAAGTAGTGGAGAAAGACGGTAAGTTCTATTATTATACCACGGCACAGGCCGGCGATCCTTATCCCGGTAAGGCAATAGGTGTGGCAGTGGGCGATACTCCGACCGGACCTTTTAAGGATGCCATCGGTAAGCCGTTGATTACGGATGCCATGACACCGAATGGGAAAAGAGGTTGGTGGAATGACATCGACCCTACGGTTTTCATTGATGATGAGGGAACACCTTGGTTAAGTTGGGGAAACGGCACGTGTTTTTTAGTCAAACTTAAACCTAATATGACGGAGCTGGAGGGGGAGATACAGGTGCTTGATTTGCCTCATTACGTGGAAGGTCCTTGGTTGCATAAGCGGGGAGATTTATATTATCTGACTTATGCTTCGATGGGAAAGGGGCGTGAGATGATGCACTATGCCACGGCGGAATCTATCGGCGGGACATGGACTTACCGTGGTGCTTTGACAGGAATGGCGGAGAATAGTTTCACGATACATCCCGGAATCGTGGAGTTTAAAGGGCAATGGTATCTGTTCTACCATAATGCGTCGCTTGTGATCGGCAATCAGGCCGGAGCCACAGGTCGCAGGAGTGTTTGTGTGGACTATCTTTACTATATGCCGGATGGTTCCATGGCGTACGTGGAGCAGACGAAAGACGGAGTGACGCAACCTCCCAAAACGGTTGACGACGTATCTCTGATGGTCAATCCTTATCCGGAGGAGCCAAAAGAGGTAAAGAAGTATGCAGTAAACGCCGACGGTGCGGTAAAGTAATCTTTATACGATGAAATGATGAAGAAAATGGAAGTTGGAAAAAAATTGTTGGCCTTGTCTTTGGGTTGGTTTTCTATGGCTTTGTCTGCACAAAATCCGATAGTGCAGACGCATTATACGGCCGACCCGGCACCGATGGTGTACCGGGACACCTTATATTTATATGTGGGGTGTGACGAAAAGGATGCTCCCCGGAATGCCTACCTGATGCGGGAGTATCGCTTGTATACGACTACGGATATGGTAAACTGGACCGACCACGGTGCGGTGCTCCGTACGAGTGCTTTCGATTGGTCGGCGGGAGATGCCAGTGCGGCACAGTGTATCGAGCGGAATGGCAAGTTCTATTGGTATATTTCTTCGCAGAACAAGTTCAAGCCCGGCTCGTCCATTGGCGTGGCCATTGGCGATACTCCCTATGGTCCTTTTAGAGATGCTTTGGGACGTGCGTTGGTGACGAACGACATGACGACATACGCCAAGCACAGTTGGGACGATCTCGATCCGTCCGTGTTTGTGGACGATGATGGTCAGGCGTGGTTATATTGGGGAAATGGCGTGTGTTACCGAGTCAAGTTGAAAGACGACATGGTGTCGTTGGATGGAGAAATCGAGGCCATCGACCGGAAGGACGCTTCGTCTTTTTCAGGTGGCTTTACGGAGGCACCATGGATTTATAAGAGACAGGGGCATTATTATTTGGTTTATGCATCAGGATTTCCCGAATCCATCCATTATTCCACGGCGAAGTCCGCCGGAGGAAAATGGACGGCACAAGGTGTGGTCATGCCGACGGAGAAAGGAAGTAACACCAACCATCCGGGTATCGTGGATTTCAAGGGGCATTCCTATTTCTTCTATCATAATGATGCCTTGCCCGGCGGACACAGCTATTGCCGTTCGGTGTGTGTGGAAGAGTTTGCTTATGGTTCCGACGGGACGATTCCGGAATTGCACATGACGCATGAGGGCGTGAAACAGGGTGTGGGCACATTGACCCCCTACCGCCGTACGGAAGCCGAGACTATTGCGTGGTCGGAAGGGGTGACTTCTGCTGTTTCGGCAGAGAGAGGGGTATATATCACCGGGATACATGATGGCGATTACATCAAGGTGCGCGACGTGGATTTCGGTGAGACCGGGCCAAAAAAGTTTGTGGCAGCCGCTTCCAGCCGTTATCACGGTGGTGAGATGGAATTACGCATAGACGGACGCGACGGAGAAGTGATAGGTACGTTGCGCATTCCTTATACCGGAGAATGGGAGAATTGGGGAGAATTTGCTACGGATGTGAAAAGCGTAACGGGGGTACACGATTTGTATTTCGTGTGTAAAGGGAAAAAGCCCCATGAATTGTTTAATTTTGATTATTGGTGTTTTAAATGAAAAAGAAAGATATGAAAATAGGTAAGTTAAGACATTGTATCGGGGGATTGGTTGGGTTGCCGATGGTGTTGGCGGCACAGAACCCCATTGTGCAAACCATGTACACGGCCGACCCGGCTCCGATGGTATACGACGGCAAGTTATTTTTGTACACCAGTCACGACGAAGACGCGTCAACGTGGTTTGTTATGAACGAATGGAAACTGTATTCCACGACCGACATGGTGAACTGGACCGACCATGGGGCTGTGTTGTCTTATGAGACTTTCTCATGGGCAAAAGGAGATGCCTGGGCAATGCAATGCGTGGAACGCGACGGAAAGTTTTACGCTTACGTTCCCGTGACGATGAAGTCGGGTGGCGGTGCCATCGGTGTGGCCGTGGCGGACAGCCCTTATGGTCCGTTCCACGATCCGTTGGGCAAGCCGTTGGCTCAGAGCAAACGGGGAGACATAGACCCCACGGTCTTCATCGACGACGACGGGCAGGCCTATCTTTATTGGGGAAATCCGTTTTGCTATTATGTGAAACTGAACGAAGACATGATTTCCTACAGTGGTGATATCGTCCGTGTCCCAATGACCGAGGAGGCATTCGGCAAGCGTGAGGGCAATGTGGCCGAGCGTCCTACGTTGTATGAAGAAGGGCCATGGCTGTACAAGCGCAAGGATTTGTATTATTTGCTGTGGGCCGGAGGACCCATATCGGAGCATCTCGGTTATTCCACGAGCAAAAGCCCGACAGGTCCGTGGAAGTACGGTGGTGTGTTGATGCCTACCGAGGGGCGGAGCTTTACCAACCATCCTGGCATGGTGGACTATAAAGGGAATACTTACCTGTTCTATCACAACGGAGCTTTGCCCGGTGGCGGAGGTTTTACCCGTTCGGTATGTGTGGAACAGGCGGAATTCAATAAAGACGGTTCGATTGTTCCGCTGAAAATGACTGCCGGGATAGAGAAGGGTTTGGAGACGCTGAATCCTTTCCGCAAGACGGAGGCGGAAACCATCGCTTTTTCCGAATGGATGAAAGCATCCCAGAACGAGGAAGTCGGTGTGTTTGTCAATGCCATGAAGGACGGGGCTTATATTAAGGTGAGGGACGTGGATTTCCGCAAAGAGGGTGCTTCCCGCATCACGGCCCGTGTGGGCACGACGCACAACGGCGGTGTGACGATGGAAGTGCGTGCCGACAGTCGGGAAGGGCGGTTGTTGGCCACGTTGAAAGTGCCTATGACCGGAGGGGATAACCGTTGGGCATTGGTTTCTTCCGAAATAGAGCGAATTACCGGGGTACATGATTTGTATTTCATTTGCAAAGGCAACCAACCCGGAAGGTTGATGTACTTCGATTATTGGATGTTCAGCAAATAAATAAAATCATAAAAACAGAGTCTCCATGAAGCATTTCTTGTATTTTTTTATATTTCTGAGTATAAGTTACGGGTTGCAGGCTCGTTCGTGGACCGCAGATAACGGTAATGGCACATTTACCAACCCGTTGTTTTACGATGAATTTACAGACCCGGACATGATTCGTGTCGGTACGGACTTCTATATGGTGGCCAGTTCCATGCATGCCATGCCGGGACTCCCCTTACTTCGTTCCAAGGATTTGGTGAACTGGGAGTTCGTGACTTATGTTTTCAATAAGTTGGATATGGGTCCGGAGTTCCATTTGGAGGGTAAAAAAGGCGTTTATGGCAATGGTATCTGGGCACCGGCCATCCGTTACCATGAAGGTCGTTTCTATATCTTTGTCAACGTGAACGACCATGGCTTGCAGGTGTTCACGGCAGAACGTCCTGAAGGTCCGTGGACGCACAAGAACATGGGCGGGCGCATTTACGACCTGGGTGTCCTGTTTGACGATGACGGGAAAATTTATGCCGTGCATGGGTATGACGAAGTACACCTTATCGAAATCAAAGCGGATTTCAGCGGTTATGTGGAGGGTAGCGACCGCGTCATCATCCCGAAAGGGAATGCCATGGGAGAGGGCCACCATTTCTATAAAATCAATGGGAAATATTATATCATCAGTGCCGACTATTCGCCGGTGGGGCGCATGCAGTGCGCAAGGGCCGACCGTCCGGAAGGCCCGTATGAGACGACGGTCATCAGCCACCGCGAGACGATGGGCGTGCAACAGGGGTGGTGGACGAAAGGCTACGGCTTTTGGTCGGACATCCCGGACGAGGGGGACAAGATGGAGTTCCAGTCACCTTCGGAGAATTATTTCAGTGCCGTCCCCTTGCACCAAGGCGGTATCGTGGATTTGCCCAACGGCGATTGGTGGGGCTTCTCTATGATGGACATGAAATCGGTGGGGCGTTTGACCTACCTTTCGCCCGTCACATGGAAGGACGGTTGGCCCTATTTCGGGGTGGAAGGAAATCTCGGGCGTTCGCCTCGTACGTGGTTCAAGCCCGATACGGGAGTAGATACGGAACCGAAGGCTGTATATGAAAGGGATGACGATTTCTCGTCTGGTCGTTTGAAGTCTATTTGGCAATGGAATCATATACCCGTAAGCGATAAATGGAAAATAACCAAAGGTAAGTTACGGTTGTATACGCTTCCGGCTCGCAGTTTCATGTTTGCCAAAAACACGTTGACCCAACGTGCTGTGGGACCTGAATCTACGGTGACGGTGGAAGTCGATGCCCGTGCGCTGAAAGAAGGCGACGTGGCCGGATTGGCTTTGCTTAATACCCCTTATTATTGGATCGGGGTGGTGCGTACGGATGAAGGTTTTATACTCCGTTTTTATGATATGGTAAAGAACAACCGGACGGATGAGCCGTTGTCTTCCCCGTACGTGTGGCTTCAAGCCCATGGGGACTTCGACAAGGACTTGGCTTCCATGGTTTACAGTACGGATGGGAAAGAATACAAGACCTTAGGGGGGAAACTGCGTTTGGGATACCAGATGCACACGTTCCAAGGCGTGCGTTATGCTTTGTTCGCCTACAATATGGAAGAGAGGGAGGGAGGTTATGCTTGCTTCGATAATTTTAAAGTAGATGAACCTTTTGCCGACCGTTCGAAGAACCTGCCTGTGGGTAAAGTCATTACGTTGACGAATTTGGCAAACGGAGAGCAAGTGTGGGCCAATCCTCATGGTATACTTCATCATGTCGCGCCCGGGAACAAGGCTTTCGGTGGGCTGGGATGTCGTTTCCGCGTACATGACCGGGGACAGGGGCGAGTGGCTCTTGAATCTGCAGATGGTTCCGGCTTCGTCACTGTGACCGGACTCGGGCTTTCCGGGGATGTACGGTTGATGAAGCAAGAGACGGACGGAAGTCTGTTCTTATGGCAGGACATGTTGTGGGGGCATACGATGTTGCTTTCTTTGAAGACGAACCGTTATGTGGGGCTGAATCCATTGACGGGAGAGCCCTATGCAGCCGACTGGCCGGGAGCACGTCCCGACCGTAAAGAAGGAACCGTTTTTGCATGGACGGTGGTAGATAGAATGGATTGATATTATGGTTTGATTTATTAAAATATTATAATGATGAAAAAGGAACGAATATGGAGATGGCCGTTGGCATGTGCCTTGGCATTTTCTGCTGCGGCTTGGAGCGAGGCGGTGTCTTTGGAAAGGAACCAAGCTGAAGTGCAGTCTGTAACGTTTAAGAATCCGGTGGTCTGGGCTGATGTGCCCGACCCCGATGTGATTCGTGTGGGTGATTATTTTTATATGGTGAGCACGACCATGCACCTGATGCCCGGTGCGCCGGTGATGCGTTCCAAGGACTTGGTGAATTGGGAAACGGTAAGCTATCTTTTCGATAAACTGCATGAAACGCCAAAGTATGACATGGAGGAGGGTACGGTGTACGGGCGTGGGCAGTGGGCCACTTCGCTCCGTTATCATGACGGCAGGTTTTATGCTTTGTTTTCTCCCAATGACGTACCTTACCGTTCCTTTGTATATACAACGGACGACCCGGCTAAAGGGTGGACGTTGCACAGCCGTATGAAGCACTTTCATGACGCTTCATTGTTTTTCGACGATGACGGGCGGGTGTATGTCTTTTCCGGTACGGGGGCGTTGACGGAACTGGAACCCGATCTTTCCGGGGTGAAGGAAGGTGGGGTCAACATGACTTTGCAGGTTCGTGATGAAGAAGAGAAGGGGTTATTGGAAGGCAGCCGTGTGATCAAGCATGACGGGAAATATTATCTCCTGATGATTTCCTGGCCCAATGGTGGTAAACGCCGTCAATTATGTTATCGGGCTGATAAGATTACCGGACCATACGAAAAGAAGGTCATTCTGTGCGATAATTTTGCCGGTTTCCCCTATGTGGGACAGGGAACGATTGTGGATGATGCCAAGGGAAATTGGTATGGTGTGATTTTCCAAGACCGGGGCGGCGTGGGGCGTGTGCTGACTTTGTCCCCTTGTCGCTGGATTGACGGTTGGCCCATGTTGGGCGATGAGAACGGGCATATACCCGAAACGATGGAAGTTCCTGTGAAAGGAGGGCCGGTCATCCCCTTGGTCGTAGGCGATGAGTTCGACGGGGATAAGCTGAAGATGGAATGGCAGTGGAACCACAACCCCGTGGATGAGGCTTGGACACTGAAAGAACACAAAGGATTCCTGCGTTTGAAAACCAATAAGGTCGTGTCTAATCTGTATGAGGCCCGTAATACGCTGACCCAAAGGATGGAAGGGCCGGAATGTAGTGGAAGCATTGCGTTGGAGGTCGGAGGAATGAAGGACGGCGACCGTGCCGGTCTGGCTGCATTCAACGGGCATTCCGGTATTCTTACGGTAGAGAAAGAAGGGAAGGATTTGTTCTTGGTGATGAGCGAGGAAGTCGTTTCGTTGACGGATAAGGAGAAGAAAGTCACTGGGGTAGAACGTAAAGAATGCGCCCGAGTGAAGCTTCCCCGTACAAAGAAAGTGTATCTGCGTGTCGATGCGGATTTCCGTTTGAAACGGGATATAGCAGAGTTTTATTACAGCATGGACGGCAAGGATTGGACGAAGATCGGTTCGGATTTCAGAATGCTTTTCGATTACCGGAAGCTTTTTATGGGTACGAAGTTCGGGATATTCAATTATGCTACGAAGTCGGCTGGAGGTTACGTGGATGTAGACTATTTCCGGTATGAAAAAGCCGAAAAGTGAAAATCGCGATTAAGCGAGCGCAGAGGAAAGCTTGCTTGCCTCTGCCGAGCGGGAGCGATTTATGCAAAAAGTTAGTGAGATTGAAGAATAACATGGCAGAAAAAGAAACAGAACGATGAAAAAGATAATATTGGGCATTTGTATGATGTGCGCTTCCGTGGGAGGATGGGCGCAAAAGGATGGCGGAAAACCCGATCCGGATTTTTATGTCTTCCTCTGTTTTGGACAGTCGAACATGGAGGGGAATGCACGTGCCGAAATCCGGGATATGAACGGAGTGGACGAACGTTTCCGCATGATGGCTGCGGTGGACGATGCCGGACGGAAACGCGAGAAGGGACATTGGTATACGGCCGTACCGCCGCTTTGCCGTGCCAATACGGGACTTACTCCGGTGGATTATTTCGGGCGTACATTGGTGGCCACTTTGCCGAAAAATGTCCGTGTCGGAGTCATCAACGTGGCCATTGGCGGTTGCCATATCGAGACGTTTATGAAAGACAGCATATCCGGTTATGTGGCTCATCGTGCACCGGACTGGATGAAAGCGCCGTTGAAGGCATACGCCAATAATCCGTATGAGCACCTTGTGGAAATAGCACGGTTGGCTCAAAAGGATGGCGTGATAAAAGGCATCTTGGTTCATCAGGGCGAATCCAATACCGGCGATAAGGCATGGCCGGAGAAGGTGAAGATGGTCTATGAAAGTCTGTTGAAAGACCTCGGACTCAAGGCGAAGGACGTACCTTTATTGGCGGGGGAAGTAGTGCATGCCGACCAAGGCGGCGTGTGCGCTTCGATGAATAATATCATCCGGACGCTTCCGCAAGTGATTCCGACAGCGGATGTGGTATCCTCTGCCGGATGTACGTGCGCTACGGATTCGTTGCATTTCGATGCGGCCGGCTACCGTGAGTTGGGACGGCGTTATGCCGAGAAAATGTTATTCCTTTTAGGGAAGAATAGTCGTTAAAACTTGAATCTATATGCAAATAAACAAACTTTTAGGAACTTGCCTGCTCTGTGCTTGGGTATGGGGACAGCAGGCGAATGCGCAAGAGAGCATCAAGGTGGGTGACACGACCCGTAACATGATTACATACGCTCCCGAGGGGTTACCTTATAATCGGCCTTTGGTCATTTCACTGCACGGACTGAACCAGGATGCCGACTATCAGAAAGGACAGGCAAATTGGGAGGCCGTGGCCGATACGGCCAAGTTCGTAGTGGTCTATCCCAATGGAGTCAACAAGGCTTGGGACATATCCGGCGATACGGATATAAAGTTTTTGGAGACGATTATCGACACGATGTACAATCGTTACCATATCGACCGTAACCGGGTGTACCTGTCCGGCTTTTCCATGGGCGGTATGATGACATATCATGCTATGGCACGGATGAGTGATAAGATTGCGGCCTTCGGTCCGGTGAGCGGTATTCCCGTAGACTACCGTAATCCTTCCGGCGGACGTGCCGTACCCGTCATCCATACGCATGGTACAGCCGATAATGTGGTATATTATAATGGAGATGCCAATCATCCGGATGGAGGGTACGGAAGTATACCGGATTACGTGAAAAAGTGGGCTGCTTTTGACGGTTGTAACATGACTCCGGAGGTCATTAAGCCTTATCCCTCCGATAAGCCGAACTCTGTGGCCGATTATACCCGATATACTGGTGGAAAAGACGGTGTGGAGGTCGTGCTCATTTCGATAGAGGGCAAAGGACATTGGCATTCCAACGATCCGGCCAGTGTCATGACGACGGAGGAAATCTGGAATTTCTGCAAGCGTTATTCGTTGGGGGAGAAATAAATCTCGCGACGATAACGTCAGAAAATAAAAAGGGTTGGGAATTTTTTCTATATTGTAGGGCTAAAAACACTTATTTATATATCTTTGTAGAAGGTTAGGAAATATTGAAAAATCAAGTACGATGAAAAAGAATTTATTAGTGGTGCTGCTCCTCTTATGTAGTAGTGTGGCATGGGCCGGAGAACTGAAACTCTGGTACAGCAAGCCTGCTAAGGATTGGACGGAGGCTTTGCCCGTGGGTAATTCCAGATTGGGAGCTATGGTGTATGGCGGCACGGGACGCGAAGAATTGCAGTTGAATGAAGAGACGTTCTGGGCAGGTGCCCCTTACGACAATAATAACACAAACGCGCTGTACGTCTTGCCGGTGGTGCGGAATCTGATATTTCAGGGTAAAACATGGGAAGCCCAACGGTTGGTCGATGCCAATTTCTTGGCACATAAGGACGGTATGAGTTATCTGACGATGGGAAGTCTTTTCTTGGATTTCCCGGGACATGAAGAGGCTACGGACTTTTACCGCGATTTGAACATAGAGGATGCCACGGCTACCACCCGTTACAAAGTAGATGGCGTGACTTATATCCGCAGGGTGTTTGCCTCTTTCACGGACAGCGTGATTGTGGTGCGTTTGCAGGCCGACAAAGCCGGAGCTTTGGCTTTCACGGTGGGCTACGATGCTCCTTTAAAGCATGAGGTCAGCGCCGAAGGAGACCTGCTTACCATCACTTGTGAGGGAAAAGATCAAGAAGGCGTAAAGGCTGCTTTGCGTGCCGAGTGCCGTGTGAAAGTGGTCAGTGACGGCCAGACGATCACCGAGGGAAAAAATTTGAAGGTGACTGGTGCCACGGAAGCCACGCTTTACTTGTCGGCTGCTACGAATTACGTGAACTATCACGATGTGAGCGGAGATGCGGCAGCCCGTGCCGACTGTTGTTTGCAGCGTGCCGTTCAGATACCTTATAAGAAAGCTTTGGAAAACCATGTGGCTTATTACCGGAAGTTGTTCGGGCGGGTGCAGTTGGACTTGGGTGTGACGGCAGCTTCGTCGAAAGAGACGACGTTGCGTATCCGGGACTTCAGTCAAGGAAACGACCCGTCGTTGGCTACCCTTTTGTTCCAATATGGCCGTTATTTGTTGATTTCCTCTTCACAGCCCGGTGGACAACCTGCCAATCTGCAAGGCATCTGGAATCGCAGTACGAATGCCCCTTGGGACAGCAAATATACCATCAATATCAATACCGAGATGAACTACTGGCTGGCCGAAGTGGCTAACTTGAGTGAGATGCACCAGCCTTTGTTCTCCATGTTGGAAGACTTGTCCGTGACAGGAGCGAAAACGGCGCGTGAAATGTATGGTTGCGGGGGCTGGGTGGCTCACCATAACACCGACCTTTGGCGTATCTGCGGCGTGGTGGATTTTGCGGCGGCTGGTATGTGGCCGAGCGGAGGTGCATGGTTGGCCCAGCATCTGTGGCAACACTACCTGTTCACTGCGGATAAAGATTTCCTGAAAACCTATTATCCGGTATTGAAGGGTACGGCTCGTTTCTTTTTGGATTTCCTCGTCGAACATCCTTCCTACAAGTGGTGGGTGGTGGCTCCTTCGGTGTCGCCCGAGCACGGTCCGGTAACGGCAGGTTGCACCATGGATAATCAAATCGTGTTCGATGCCCTACGCAACACTTTGCTGGCTTCTGAGATTGTGGGCGATGATGCCGCCTTCCGCGATTCTCTGGCGCAGATGCTCGACAAGCTGCCCCCCATGCAAGTCGGGCGGCACGGCCAGTTGCAGGAATGGCTTCAGGATGTGGACGACCCGAAGGACGAGCATCGCCACATTTCCCATCTTTATGGCCTTTATCCCAGTAATCAGGTTTCTCCGTTCTTGTACCCCGAACTATTTCGGGCAGCCCGTACCACATTGGAACAGCGTGGAGACAAGGCTACCGGGTGGAGCATTGGTTGGAAAATCAACTTCTGGGCACGCATGTTGGACGGTAATCATGCCTATCGTCTGATAAGCAACATGCTTCAGTTGCTGCCCAGTGATGCCGTAGCGAATGAATATCCCGAAGGGCGCACCTATCCCAATATGTTCGATGCCCATCCACCTTTCCAAATCGACGGAAACTTCGGAGCGGCTGCCGGCATTGCCGAAATGCTGTTGCAAAGCCACGACGGGGCGGTGCATCTGTTACCGGCCTTGCCCGATGTGTGGAAAGAAGGCAGCGTGAAAGGTTTGCGGGCACGTGGAGGTTACGAAGTGGATATGGAGTGGACAGATGGCCGTCTGTCTGAGGCTACCGTACGTTCCACCGTGGGCGGCACGCTTCGCCTGCGTTCCTATGTGCCTTTGAAGGGTAAGGGTTTGCGGAAGGCATCAGGCGCATGTCCTAATGAAATGTTGTCACCGGCCGACATCAAAGAACCCTTGTTCTCTTCCGAGTTGAAAGACCGTCCGCAAGTGTCCGTGCCCGAAGTGTATGAATATGATGTGCAGACCCGGCCCGGAAAAACTTATAAATTCCGTGCTGGGTAAAGCATGGAATGGATGTTTGTTTGTAAAAGGTTTGTCTGTGCCGGATGAGTGTCCTGAAATTGATTTTTCATTCGCCTGAGATTGAAAAATCGTTCTCAGCCGAATGGAAAATCAATCTCAGGAGAATAAAATGCAGTTTGGCGCACTTTTTCAAGTGTTTGGTTATGAGGGCTTTTGTTTTTTATCTGGCGAAACCTTTATGTACTTTTATATTCATATAATAAAGTGTAAGGATGAAAAAAGCAATATGGATAGGGTGGTGTTGGCTTTGTGGGGTCGTTTGGGGAGTGCAGGCCATGAATACGGATGGCCGGGAGGTGGTGAATCTGAACCGTGAATGGACATACCAACGGGGCGACCATCCGGGGGCGGAACGGACTGATTATGACGATTCGGCATGGGAGCATATCGGATTGCCTCATTCGTTCAGCATACCTTATTTCCTATGGAAAGATTTCTATACCGGTTACGGTTGGTATCGTAGGACCGTGGTGTTGGATAAGGAAGATTTGGAACGGGAAATATTTTTGGAATTCGATGGCGTGTTCCAAGTGGCGGAAGTGTATATGAATGGTCACTTGGCTGGTACGCACGAAGGGGGCTACACCGGTTTCAACGTACGCCTCACGCCCTACGTGAAAGAGGGAGAGAACAACATTGCCGTAAGGGTAAACAATCTGTGGCGGGGCGACGTGGCTCCGCGCGGCGGCGAACATGTGTTCAGTGGAGGCATCTACCGCAACGTGCGTTTGGTGAAGAAGCCCTCCGTGCACATGGATTGGTATGGCACGTTTGTGACGACACCTACCTTGGCCGCGCATAAGGGACGTTCATCGTCGGTACGTGTACAGACCGATGTGCGAAATATGGCGGACGAGGGAGGAGCATACGAATTGAGAGTACAGGTATTGGATGAGAACCGGCGCATCGTGACCGAACATAAAGCTGTCCGGCGCGTGGAAGCACAAAGTTCGGTACAGTTCGACTTAGTGACCGATGAAATAGAGGGCGTGGCTTTGTGGCATCCGTCGCATCCTCACCTGTATTCGGTGGTGTGTAGCCTGTACAAAGGGCGTAAATTGGTGGATAGTGAAGAAGTGGCGTTCGGTTTCCGTTGGTTTGAGTGGACGGCCGACAAAGGTTTCTTTTTGAACGGGAAGCATTTCTTTTTCCGGGGTGCGAATGTACATCAGGATCATGCCGGATGGGGAGACGCTGTCACTGAGGAAGCTATGCGCCGCGACGTACGGATGATGAAGGAAGTCGGTTTTGACATGATTCGCGGTAGCCATTATCCCCATGCTCCGGCTTTTTCGGACGCTTGTGACCGTGAGGGCATGCTCTTTTGGTCTGAAGTCTCGTTTTGGGGTACGGCCGGCCCGAAAGTGGATGGCGGCTGGACGGCCAGTGCTTATCCCGTGAAGGAACAAGACATCGAGGGATTTGAGCGGAATGTGCTCAGGCAGTTGGAAGAGATGATACGCATTCACCGCAATCACCCTTCTGTGTTCGTATGGAGCATGTGTAACGAACCTTTCTTTACCGACGGGAAGACCATTCCGGGAGTTAAGTCGCTCTTGAAAAAGATGGTAGATACCGCTCATCGGCTTGACCCTACGCGCAAGGCCGCCGTGGGAGGGGCCCAACGGCCGTTGGGAAAAGACCGTATAGACGGGATTGGGGATGTGGCCGGATATAATGGTGATGGAGCGAACATCGCAGACTTCCAACAGCCCGGCATTCCCAGCGTGGTGACGGAGTACGGCAGTACGACCGCCGGGCGGCCCGGCAAATATATGGCCGGTTGGGGCGATTTGGGCCGGGACGAAGGTTGGAAAGGCCGTGAATGGAGAAGCGGACAGGCGATTTGGTGCGGGTTCGACCATGGTAGTCTTTTCGGAGAAAACATGGCGCGGATGGGTATCGTGGATTATTTTCGCCTTCCCAAGCGTGCGTGGTATTGGTATCGCAATGAATATGGACATGAGGTGCCTCCTGCGTGGCCGCAAGAAGGAGTACCCGCGCGTCTCCGTCTGGAAGCTTCGAAAACAACAGACATTTTGGCCGATGGTACGGACGATGTGCAATTAGTGGTTACGGTGTTGGACCGAGACGGGCGTGAGTTAAGTAATAGTCCGGATGTCACACTTTCCGTGCTTTCGGGGCCGGGAGAGTTCCCGACGGGGCGTTCCATCACTTTTTCTGCCGATAGCGACATACGGATTGCAGACGGTAAGGCAGCCATGGCCTTGCGGGCCTATTATGCCGGACATACGGTAGTGGAGGCATCCTCGTCCGGATTGGAATCCGGGCGTGTGCAACTGGAATTTACAGGTGCGCCGGAGTATGAAGAAGGCAAGTCCGTCCAGGTTCTTTCGCGCCCGTATGTACGCTTTGCTACCCATCGTGTGAAGCCTGAACTACAGACTTACGGCCCGAATAGTCCTACTTTTGCCAGTACTTCGGCCGAAGGGTATTCTCCGGGTAGGGCTACCGATGGAAATAATTCCACTTATTGGAAACCGAAAGAAAGCGATGCGGCTCCCTATTTGACATTAGACGTAGAGCGTACGTTGGATTTGTATGGCGTGAGCGTCCTTTTTGCAGAGCATTATGTCGGGACGTTCAAAGTGGAGTTGTCGGCGGATCAAGTGAATTGGGAAATCATGCCGTCGGTCGGGGAATGGGAAGATGCTTGGTGGAAATCGGCTTGGAAAAGACCGGTGAAGGCTCGTTTTATCCGTTTTTCTTTTCCAGACGGTCCGCAAAGAAAATGTCCGGCTTTAGCTGAAGTGGAAGTGCAAGGAATATTACCGACTTTTTGAAATATTTCCGAAAAAGTCGTATATTCGTGCGTGAAAAGCTATATTCTTATAAATTAACGCTGTAAAATCCAATATTAATAGGAAGTATATATGAATGTATTAAGATCATTATGTTCGGCATCGCTGTTGCTTGTATGGGTCTCGGCGAATGCCCGGATTCCGGTGAAAGTGGAGACTTTCCCGTTGAACGACGTTAGATTGACGCAAAGTCCGTTCAAACATGCGGAGGATTTGGACGTCCGTTATTTACTCGGGTTGGATCCCGACCGTCTTTTGGCGCCTTATTTGAAAGGTGCAGGATTAGAACCGAAAGCCGATAATTACACCAACTGGGAGAATACAGGTCTGGACGGTCATATCGGGGGGCATTACGTTTCGGCGCTTTCCTATATGTATGCCGCCACCGGAGACGAAGAAATCAAACAGAGGTTGGACTACATGTTGTCCGAATTGAAACGTGCCCAAGACGCTGCCGGTGACGGTTACTTGTGTGGCGCACCGAACGGACGTAAAATATGGGAAGCTGTGTCTAAAGGGGACATCCAAGCTTCCTCTTTCGGACTGAATGGAGGATGGGTACCGTTGTACAATATCCATAAGACTTATGCCGGTTTGCGGGATGCTTACCTTTTGGCGGGAAGTAAGGAGGCGCGTGACATGTTGGTAAAGTTGACCGATTGGATGATGAATCTGACGAAAGACCTGAGCGACGAACAGATACAGGACATGTTGCGCAGCGAACACGGGGGATTGAACGAGGTGTTTGCCGATGTGGCCGACTTGACGGGAAAGGACAACTATTTGCAACTGGCTCGCCGTTTCTCGCACCGTGAGATTCTCGACCCGCTGTTGGAACATGAAGACCGACTGACAGGCAAGCATGCCAATACCCAAATCCCGAAAGTCATCGGTTACAAGCGCATAGCGGACTTGCAAGGCGATGAGGGTTGGGACGATGCGGCACGTTTCTTTTGGGAGACGGTGGTGGAGCGGCGCAGCATCTCTATCGGCGGCAACAGTGTGCGTGAGCATTTCCATCCTTCGGAGGATTTCTCCAGTATGCTGACGAGCGAGCAGGGGCCTGAGACCTGTAATACGTATAATATGCTGCGGCTGACCAAAATGTTGTACCAGACCAGTGCGGACGTACATTATATGGACTATTACGAACGGGCGTTGTACAATCACATTTTGTCTACCATAGATCCGGTGCAGGGAGGTTTCGTATATTTTACGCCGATGCGTTCGGGGCATTATCGGGTATATTCCCAACCGCAGACGAGTTTCTGGTGTTGTGTGGGCTCCGGAATGGAAAACCATGCCAAATACGGAGAGATGATTTACGGCCACAGCGAGGATGAACTGTATGTCAACCTGTTTATTCCTTCGGTGTTGCAGTGGGGGAAGGTGCGCGTGGAGCAACTCACGGGTTTCCCTTATGAAGAGGCTACCACCCTTCACCTGTCGTGCGGTAAGGCGAAAGAGTTCACGGTGAAGTTCCGTGTGCCGGAGTGGACGGACGTTTCCCAGATGGAACTGACGGTGAACGGGACGGCTCAACCCGTGTCGGTATCCGGCGGTTATGTGACGGTAAGCCGCAAATGGGCCGATGGAGACGAAGTGCGGCTGACGTTGCCGATGTCTTTGCGTGTGGCCGCTCTGCCCGATGGTTCGGATAACTATTCTTTTATGTACGGCCCAATAGTGTTGGCTTCGCGCATGGGGAAACAGGAGCAGGTAGGTCTGTTTGCTGATGATAGCCGTGGAGGACATGTGGCTTCCGGTCCGCAGTGGCCTTTGCAGGATATGCCGGTCATTGTAGGTGACAAAGACGACCTTTTATCCCATATCGAGAAGGTGGAAGGAAAGCCGTTGGAGTTCAAACTTCGTGGGGTGTATCCCGAACGTTATGAAGGAATGACGTTAGAGCCGTTCAATTGCCTGTATGAATGCCGTTACATGGTGTATTGGCCGGTGATTTCTCCCGATAAGCTGAAAGCCCAGCAGGAGGCTTTGGCTCGTTCGGAACGGGAGAAGAACGAACTGGAGGCTGCTACTGCGGATAAGGTTATCTGTGGGGAACAGCAGCCGGAGAGCGATCATTTCATCAGGTCGGAGCAGTCACGTAACGGAAGCCACAACGACCGCCATTGGCGTGACGCTACCGGAAAGGGTTGGTTCTCGTACCGCATGAAAACGAATGGACGTGATGTGTCCCGTTTGCGTGTGGAGTACGAGGGGGGTATGGCTGATACGGACGCTTTGGTTATGGTAGAAGAACGTACGGTCGGTATGCTAAGTCCGGTGGATGGACGAGGGATGAAAACGGCGTATTTCGATTTGCCGGACGAGATGGACGGGAAGGACGTTCTGACCGTCAAAATCACTCCTTCGGAGAAGAAAGCCACTCCTCGCGTGTATGAGGTAAGGCTGATGACGGCAAAGAAGTAGACGTGGCAGGACACGACTTTTCAGCGGAAACGCGATAAATAAAAAACAGCAGACGGGTGTGACCGTCTGCTGTTTTTTTTGTGAGCCGGGTAACATCCGGCTTGGGGTTTCCTGCAAAAACAATCCTTTTTCTCTTAAACAATCCTACCACCTAAGAACCAATCATTAACCTAATTTCCAATTATGAAACTCCTGAATATCCTGATACCTTCACACAAGGCTACCTGAAAAACCAACATTAACCTAATCATTATATTATGAAACCTATTTCCACTTTTATGATTGTCTCTATGGCAAAGTTAGGATATTCTTTCTTTTTTCGTTTTTGAATATGTAGCGGATATTTTATATTATGAAACCTTACGGCATTTTTTTTTGCAAATGAAACATGAGCAAACAAATGTGTTACACGACGTAAAATCGAGTAGGCATAGAAGGTGTATCTTTGAATCATTAAAAACAGGCTACGATAAGCGATATGGTTTTAACATTATAGTGCAATGGATATTTTAGTTGAAAAAAATGGCCGATATGAGCCGAAGCCTATTGTTTTAGACAGAAGAACAGAAGGACAGAAGAAAGTTACGACAACAAAATTTGTTCTTTTGCTCTTTTGTCTAAAAAAAGTGAGTCCGGTGCTTTTGTTCCTAGCCGGTTTGGTAGGAGGCGGCGAAGGATGGGCGGCGGTCAGGCTGCCTAAATTGGTGGGCGACCGGATGGTGCTTCAACGGGAAACCGAGTTGAAAATTTGGGGGTGGGCGGATCCTGGTGAGAAAGTCACGGTGCGTTTCCGAGATACACCTTATTATACAGAAGCCGACGGGACGGGGAAATGGTACGTCATGCTGCCTCCGCAACAGCCCGGAGGACCGTTTCTGATGGAAGTGAATGAGAAAGTGATACGCGACGTACTCGTGGGGGATGTCTATCTCTGCGGAGGGCAGTCGAACCAGGAGACACCTATCGAACGTCTGGTGGAGAAGTTTCCGGAGATACCGGTGTCGAATAATCACATGATACGTCACTATAAAGTGCCTTCGCAAGATGTGACGGATGGCGTAAGGGAAGAAATTGCCGGGGATGCCGTGTGGCATTCGGCTACTGCATCCGAAGTCATGAACTGGACTTCACTGGCTTATTTTTTCGCCACGGAAGTATGGAACCGCTACCATGTACCCGTGGGCATGTTGGTGGCAAGCAAGGGAGGTACGGATATTGAGTCGTGGATCAGCCAGGAGCGTCTGAAAGATTTTCCGCGTCTCTTGGTGGACGAGGAGGCTGTGTGCAAAGTGAAGGAATCCCGTCAGGATAAAGGTTCCGGCAGATGGAATCAGAAAGATTTCGATGATTCGGATTGGGCTGAGACGGAAGTGCCGGGTACATGGGATGAGCGCGGTATCCGGACGAAAGGTTCCGTATGGTACCGCAAGACTTTCGATTTGCCTTCTTCCATGGTGGGGCGGCACGCGCGGATTTATATGGGACGTATGGCCGACGGTGATTCGGTGTTCGTGAATGGGCATTTGGTGGGTACCACCTCATATTTCGGTCCTCCACGCAAATATGACATTCCGGCCGGTGTGTTGGTGCAGGGCAAGAATAACGTGACGCTGAAACTTACAGCGATGAACGGCCATGGGGAAATCGTGCCGGACAAGCCCTACGTGATAAGGGGAGATGAGGATTCCGTGTCGCTCTGCGGTACTTGGAAGTATAAAGTCGGCATCGACCGGACCGGTGTGGAAGAATACGTTGAACGGCTTCGGCAGCAAAAAATGGTGGGCTCAGGATTGTATAACGGTATGATTTATCCCATCCGGGACTGGAAAGTGCGGGGAGCCATTTGGTACCAAGGCGAGAACAATGCCGGACGGGCGGGGGAATACGCGTCGTTGCTGAAATCCCTGATAGCGGACTGGCGTGAATCGTGGCAGATGCCGGACATGCCTTTTCTCTTGGTGCAGTTGCCTAATTATATGAAGAAGCACGACCGTCCTACGGATAGTGGTTGGGCACGTTTGCGGGAGGCGCAATTACAAGCGGCTTCGGAGGTTCCCTATACAGCTTTGGCCGTAACCTACGATGTGGGTGAATGGAACGACATTCATCCGTTGGATAAGAAAAGTGTGGCGCAACGGTTGTTTCTCGGGGCGCGCAAATTGATTTACGGGGAGAAAGTGGTCTGTTCCGGCCCTATATATAAAGGTATGGAGGTGGATGGCGACCGTGTCGTAATCTCTTTTACTGAAGTGGGACGCGGGCTGGCAAGCCGTGGAGGCGACTTGAAACACTTTGCCGTGGCCGGCGAAGACCGGAAGTTCGTGTGGGCGGATGCCGTGATTAAAGGAAACAAGGTCGTAGTGAGCAGTAAGGATGTGAAACACCCTGTAGCCGTGCGGTATGCGTGGAGTGACAATCCCTCGGATGCCAATTTGTGCAATAAAGACGGGTTGTTGGCTGCTCCTTTCCGTACGGATAATTGGTAATGTAGAATCATTTAAATAGATTTGTATATGAGAAAAATGTTCTTGAAGTGCAAACGGGCATGGCTTTCGGCTATGGCGTTTGTGGTAATGTTCGTGGTAAGTATGGAGGTATTGGCCGATGTCCCATTAAGACGTCCCATATCGCCGGAGCGTCCTTTATGGATTGTGCATATCGATACTTGGAATACGCCGGATCCGGAGCGTATCATTGAGATGGTTCCCGAGGATATTCGTCCGTATGTGGTGTTCAGTTTGTCGCTGTCGGCGACGGATGCTACATGTCATGACGGGTTTGCCGTATGTGATTCGTGGTTGAAGGCTTGTGCACAAAAGCGCGTGTGGTCTATGGTACAGTGTGCCAGTGGGGGACACAGCCGTTTTTCCGACCATGACCTTTCGGTGTATGAGGATTATTTCCGTAAATATCCCAATTTCATCGGTTGGAACTTTGCAGAACAGTTCTGGGGATTCGGAGAGGAGGGAACGCCATCCTTTTTGGAACGCCTTTCGTTGTTCGGTGACATTTTGAAGATATGCCACCGCTATGGCGGATATCTTGTGGTAAGCTTCACCCAGGCGTATTATTCGGCCGACATGATGCCTATAGCTTACATGAAGCGGAATCCCGAGGTAAACCGACTATTGACGGAGCATCCAGAACACTTCATCTGTTGTGAGAAGTACACGATGCAGAATGGTTTTTTCGACATCGAGAGTAATTGCCTCGGGGCATGGCTCGGCGGGTATGCCGGACAATACGGTATTCGTTTCGATGCTTGCGGATGGAGTACGGACGATGGTAACCCGGCTACTGAAGACGATCAGGAACGCGAGCCGTTCGTAAAAGCTTCCGGAGCGATGCCTATCATGGAACATGTCATGTTGACGGGACAAACCGTTATCGACGGTCCGGAAACCATTCCGGTAGAAGTGTCCCGTGAAATTTCCACTACGACAACAGCCGACGGCTATACCCGGCGTCGTTGGGGATGGTATCCTCATTTCGTCAACATTAACATTGACGAATTCCGTAAAATACTGGATGGAACGGTACGGATACTGACGCGTCGTGAGGTGATAGACCGGACGAAAATATGTATCCGGAACGATAAAAGCACCGGTACGTTCGATGACTATCTCACCCCGGCCACGTTGTTCGACGGGCTTTACCGTCCGGAATGCGACCGAGACGGTGCTACTTATGGCAATTCGTGGTTGGAAAACAAATGGTGGCTGAAGAGTTCCGGCCGTTATCCCACTGTTCCTCAGGTGTATGACCTTTTGGACGAGGAGGCGCAGCGGCTTCAGGTAGTAAACGTGTCGGAATATGACCAACGTTGGCCTAAAGTGGAGGACAAGGTGAACGAACTGAACCGACTTTTCCCAGAGGAATATACCGGTGACATTTATGCGGCTCATGCGGAAAACACGTGGATGACGTATAATCCTTATCAGTACCAGGATAAAACGGTGAATGGCGTACGTTCACGTCATATCTCCACTCAGAGAGCGAAAGGTAATATTCCTTTTTTATATAATACGGCGGAAAGCATTTCATTGGACTTCTCTCCATACGCTATGGCGGTAATGAAAGAGTTTACCGACAGCGTCATGCTTTATATGACTAATTACCGGAATTCGAAGGTAAGCAATGAGGTCTTCATCGAGGATGATAATGCGACCGATACGATTCGTATTTACGGTGCTTCTACACAACCGGAAATTACGTGGAAGGACCGGGCCGACCATCGTGAAAGCGAGGTGAAGCAAGAGTGGAAAGACGGGATGTTGACCCTCACAGTCAGTCACAATGGACCGGTGGAATTGGGCATTAAGTGTAGCGGGAATGCTACGGAACGTTTGACGGAGTGGACACCGGCTCGGATAGAAGTGCCCGAAGCTCCGTCCGTATATACCGGAACATTGCAATATGAAGCCGAAAATTTCGACTACAAAGACATTGCTGCGTGTCGTGGAAATGCTTACTACAATGGTCACCGTGGCTATCAAGGACAGGGATTTGTAGAGTTTGGAACCAATAAGTCGGCGGCTATACGCGATACAGTGACGGTTCTGCGTAAAGGGACTTACACGATGACGGTACGTTATCAAGCTCCGAACTCTGGGGTAACAATGCAGTTGTTGGTTAACGGTCGCCGTTATCCGCTTACTTTCCGTAAGACGGGAGAAGTTTGGACGGAAGTGGCTAAAGATGTAGAACTGGAAGAAGGAGAAAATGCCGTTATTCTGAAATTTGCGACAACGGCTTCTCCCGTGTTCGTAGATTGTATCAAAATAGATCGTACCGACGCTCAGGTATATAACTTTGAAGATGATGAAGCTGCGACAACGGCTACCGATCCGGCGGCTACCATGTTGACAGTGAAAGATGGAGAAGCCGGTGTCGTTGCTATAGAAAGCGACGGAACGAAAAATCATGCTTTGCATGCGTATACTGCCGGTCTGGCGGGAATGGGACAGGCTATATTAGATATGTTCCCTCGTGACGCTACGGATTACAGCGTGTCTTGGAAACAAATAGATGGAGATGCGGGCATATTGATGCGTGGCGGCTATTTGTTCAAGACGGACGGACTGAAGGTCAGCGTAAGTACGACTGAAACGAAAGAAGACGGTGGGTTAGCCATCGTGAATACTTTGGGCGAAGGTGACCGTGCGGAAGGGATGGATTGGCTTCGCGCTACTTTACAAGGAGATAAGTTGTACTTGGATGGTTCTACAGACGGCGTGGTTTGGGAAAATTTGTTGGCGTTGGAGGATGCTACCTTTACTGTCGGTGGCACCCGTCTCTGCTGGGACGCAGTCATGACTGTGGATGACATTACGTTGTATCGAAGTGGTATGACAGTTTCGCAAACCGATTTGGAAGAAATCAGTCAGACGAACGGAGGTACGAATCGGGTAGTGGGAAGTTTCGACATCGGTGGAGATGACTTGTTGGACGACGTACAGGTAGAGTTGGAAGGAGAGGCTTTTGAAATTTCAGTGGATTCTCTTGACGGTTATACTCAGACTTTGACGATAGACCGTGCTACGTTGGCAGACGGAACGGTACGCATTTATGTGCGTCTCAAACCGGAAATGAAAATCGGGGACTATGAAGGTGTGGTTTCCGTGGCAACCCGATATCTGGATACACGCAAAGTGAATCTGAAAGGAACTGTGAATCCGGCTACTTATACCACTTACTATGATTTTGAAGAGGATGCGGTAACGAACGGTCCGACCAATCCTCCGGCTTCCGGTGTGACTCGCGGGACAGGCAATCTATGTACGGCAGGAGTTGCGGATTATACCGACGCCGATGTTCGTAAAAGTCAGATGTTGCGGATTTACGGCGCTCCGGGCATCAATTCGACCGGTGTATTGAACTTGGATAAATTTACGCGTAAAAGTACGGATTACAGTGTAACATGGCGCCAAGTAGTTACTTCGGCCGGAAGTTATAAGAATGGAGTTCTTATGCGTGGAGATACGTTGACGGTGGGAAGTAACTCTTCGGGTTATACTCAGGGTATGATGGCCGGTTATTATTTGAATGTGTATAATGATGGGGCGACTACCCAATTCCGCATCTATAAATCCACGGCATCGCGTAGCCTCAATATGTTCAACAGTTCCAGTGTAGCACTTTCCGCTCCGGTAGGTAAAAGCATTTGGTATCGTGCATCGGTGTCCGGTACAACCAAAGTGACGCTGAAAATAGAATATTCCACCGACGGGGAAAACTGGAATGTCGGCACGGTAACAACCGATGAGGGCGGAGACTTCCGCCAAGGAGCGACTCAGTTCGTATGGGGATTGGCTGCTTCGACCAATAATTTCCTCATCGACGACATCGCTTTTGAGGGCATCACATACGACGAGGGAGTCGTTACGGGTATTATGTCGGCAGAAGAAAGCGCGGTTGGCGTGGATTACGAAGAGTATTATGACGTGGCTGGACGCAGAATCCGTCCGGGCGACGTGCCGAGAGGAATCGTCATCCGTCGCAGCCACTTGACAGACGGCACGGTGAAAGTAGAGAAAATACTGAAAAAATAAATCCAAAGGGAAAGGGAAGGGACGAGTTTGGATATCGTCCTGTCTCTTTCCCTTAAACGAAAAAACAAAATAGAAGAAATGGAAAAAATGAAGATGATTTTTAAAAGTGGGGGAGTGGCTACTTGCCTGTTTGCAGCGGCTTTCTCTTCCGTCACGTGCGGATTGACGGCGGCGGAGCAGCCGCAACAGGCAGAGTACGTGTTCCATGGTGCCGGAAACCCTTATCTTCCGCTGTGGGAACACTTGCCGGACGGTGAACCCCGTGTGTTTGAAGATCCGGACAACCCCGGAAAATACCGCGCTTACATTATCGGCTCCCACGATTTGCGGATGACAAGTTATTGCGGTGCGGACATCCGGATGTGGTCGGCCCCCGTAGAAGATTTGTCGAGTTGGCGCGATGAAGGCCCTATCTTCACTTATCCCATCGAAGGACAGTGGGACGTGATGTATGCGCCCGATTTGGTGGAAGTACGCCGCCGGGACGGGACGAAGGAATATTATTTGTATCCGCATAGCCGTGGAAGGAACCGTGAAGCGATGGTCGCCAAGGGAAGCCGTCCCGACGGGCCTTTTACGCCCGTGAATCTGAATGCCGATGGCACGAAGACCCTTCCGGGTAGCATCTTGGGTTTTGATCCCTCGATTTATGTGGAGCAGATTACCGACAAGAACGACCCTGACTACGATATTGGTTTCAGGGCGTACGGTTACTGGGGCTTCCAGCGTTCGTCTGCGGCCCAACTCGATCCTAATACGATGTATTCCGTCCGTCCGGGCACGGAACTGATACCGTATTTCATGCCGGCCGGGACACCGCAGGGAGGCATTCGTGATCCGGAAGGCACTGAGTATCCGTGCCTCTTTGAAGGACAGGATCCCAAAGCGTTCAACTTCTTCGAGGCTTCTTCCATCCGCAAGGTGGGGAACAAGTATGTGACGATTTACAGCGGTTATTCAGGCCCTGATTACGGATTGGGAAACTCCAATTCCACTTTACGTTATGCCTATGCCGATACCCCGTTAGGACCATGGAAAAGCGGTGGAGTGTTGGTCGATTCGCGTGCTCCGGTATTGAATCAGGACGGTTCAGGCTTACAGACTTCCAACGCCGGACATAATACCCACGGGAGTATCGAACAAATCAACGGACAGTGGTACGTGTTCTATCACCGTCCGCCGCGCGGGTTCGGTTTTGCGCGTCAAGCCATGGTTGCCCCGATTCAGGTGGAATGGGATGAAAAGCCGGTAGCTAAAGGGGGCAAGCTCTCCATCCGGGCTTACGATCCCTATGCCAAGAACCACGTATGGACGGCCAAGGACAAGCAGGGCAACGAATACAAAGGGGCGGAAGTCACGTCGGAAGGTTTCCACATCTTCGGGCTTGACCCTTACCAATACTATTCCGCCGGTATCGCCTGCTACCTGTCGGACATACGGCTTCAGCAAGATGCTTGGGACATTTGGGACAACCATGCTCCGATTACCGGTGTGAAAAACGGGAATATCATCGGATATAAATATTTTGGTTTCGGAGGTTTGAAAAAGGATCAGTTAGGTCTGAAAGCTTTCGAAGGTACGAAAAAAGGTAATCGGACCGCTTTCAATCTTTTCCTGACCCCGAAAACATCCAAGGCTTTCAAGGTAAACGTGTGGATGGATGGGCCTTGGGACAACGCTACGTGGAAAGGCAAGAAGATTGGAGAAATCCAAGTGCCTGCCGGTTCGGCACAAGCTGTCACACAGTTTACGGTGGATGTGTCGGCTCATGTGGACGGATTGAGCCGGAAGCATGCTATCTATTTGGTGGCCGAGGGCGGTGCCGGAGAGGAGCTTTTCGACCTGACCGGTTTGGGATTCAGTTCGGTCGGGAAGAAGATAGCCCGTCCCGTCGTGCCTTCTGTCAGCATATCGGTGGATGGGAAAGCTATTGAATTGCCGAAAACTCCGGTACGTTCTACCAATGCCAACGGTATAACCGATTATAAGACGTATGAGGTCGTATATGTGCTTCCTTCCGAGATTTCTCGCTTGCCCAAGGTGTCGGCATCTTCCGATAATAAAGACGTGAAAGTGGAAGTCAAGCAAGCACGTCCGGATGCTGAGACTGCCGTGGTAACGTTCGACTATCAGGGGATGGTCAAGACCTATAACGTGGTGTTTTCCCGTTCTTTTGTGGTGATGGGGAATAAATAAGCTGTTCGTTTCCGGATACCGTTTCCGGTTTCTTAAGTGCAAAAATAACGGGTGCGTTAGCGGCGCACCCGTTATTTTTGTATTCGTATTTCTTTTTTTATTGTTCGGAGAACTTCTTGTCGGTTTTCACGCTTCCGTCGCTGTAATATGTCTTACGGATATACATTCCTGCGGCAGGTCGTTCTGTAAGGCGCATACCGTTGGGGAGGTAATATTCGTAGCGCAGGGGAGTGCTGTCTTCCATTTCGGTATTCGTGATGGCGTCGGGACCTTTCCCGTCAAACTGCCACATGTCGAATTTCACCTCGCCTCGTGTTTCCGTGAAAAGGAAATACACGTCATGTGAACCGGTAATCGATGTGGGACAGTCGATGGATACTTCTGCGGCTTCCGGTGTGGAGAAGTCGAGGGAGGCCACGGGGTCGGCTTCTATGTCGTCCAGGCGGATTTCCAACGTGCCTTCCCCTTGCAGGTTTGCCGTGAACTTTTCGATGCCGTCCGTACCGAATACTACGCCTTTTACCATGGTCCAACCTCCCGATTGCGGGATACAGATACGGGTATTGCCTGTTTCCCCGTAGCTTTCGGCACTCACTCCGGCTGCTGTGCACAAGTTTTCCGCTTGTTGGAGGACGAACGGGTCTACACGTTTGGCCGTGAGTTGCAATACGCCGGTCGGAGAGGCCGTAATGGCATTGATGCGTTGCGAACGTTCCACTACGGTACATTTATTCATGGCTATGCTGCGATACCCCCCGTTGATAGCCATTTGTTGTTCCAACCCTTGCGTATGGTAAAGAAGGTAATAAGCATTACCGAATTTTTGGAGATGCGAATGATTGTTGCCGTACGGGTAGCCGAACGTGCCGGGGTTGGCTAAATATTCGCCTTTATATGTCCAACTGTCGGGGTCGAGCGGCGTATCACTGGTCATGTAACATATACTGCATGCCGAAGGAGCTTCAGAGATACCGCCGTATGAAGGCCAGTTCGTACGTTCACGCCAACTGGTGCAATAGGAATAGACCAGTTTTCCGCCCATTACGTTCAGTTCGTTGGCTTCGAAATGATAAGGTGCAGGAATCGGCATGATGTCACTGTCGAGCGAAATCATATCCTTACCGAGGCGTACGATACGGGCATTGCCCGGCATGAGTTCCGTTCCTTCCGCGTTCGGGTTTCCGCCGCCGAAGGCCAACCACCCCGTACCGTCGTTGTCGATGACGACACCCGGGTCGAAAGGTGTACTGCAAAGGCCGAGTCCGGGTGTACTGCCGGAAATGAGGTTTTTGCCGAGCGGGTCGGTCCACGGCCCCAGAGGAGAAGTGGAGGTAATGACGCCTACGCCTCCTCCGCTATTGGAGAAATATAGATAGAAATGGGTTTTCCCGTCGGCTTCTTCACGGGAGACGATAGAAGGGGCCCACGAAGCGTTCATCCATTGTCCACAGACGGCCGTCATATCTATGGTGCCGTGGTAAGTCCAGTTGACCAAATCCTCCGTAGACATCATGACCAAGGAACGGATCTTTCCGTAAGTGTTGGAGGTCAGGCCTCCAGTCGCGTCGAATTCCTGCTGATCGTTCGTTCCGTACACATAGAGGCGCCCTTCATATTCGACGGATGTCGGGTCGGCACAGAAACGGTACGGATTGAGCGGGTTCACCTCGATTGTTTTCTTGTAGGCTTCCATGACGGTGGGTTCACTCGGTTCGGGTGTCTCTGCTTCCGTCCGGATAAATTGCAGGGTATAGAAAGCGTTTCCGAGCAGGTCGATTTCCGGTGAGTCCGTTCCCGCATATTGCGTACTAACGTCTTGCACGAAGCGGTTGCGCGTGGCGTTCGTCAGAGCGGCGTATACCTGCCGGCTTTCAAACGGGAGGTTTGCTTTCAACTTTACAGGTTCGGAAGAACGGTTGAGGACGAATAGACTGAGGGTGTCGCCGTTCTCACTGACGTATGCCGAACCGTTGACCGGAGTTTTTCCTTTGTCGGAGAATGAGGATTTGATGCGCGTCATTCCGGTTGCATATCGGGCATAATGCCCCAACACGTAGGCGAAAGTACTTAATTCCGAAGCGTTGCCACCTCCTTTCCCGTCGCCGAACATGTGGTTTATCATATTGTAGTAAACGTAGGCACTGAAGCCGGCCCGCATGCAACTGTCTATTTGTTCCTGGAACTCGCAGGCACTTTCCCACGTACCCACCTTGTCTTCATCGAATATATATTCAGTCATCCACATGGGGCGCTTCGTCAGGCTGCGTACGTAGTCCACGTAGGTCATGTCGTTTACGCCGTAGATATGGTTGCCCCAGATGTCGATGCTGTTGCGCATGGCAGCCGATTTTACTAATTCCCGGTTGTATTTATGGCTGTCCCATCCGAAGCATTCCGGTGCCATGACCTTGCATTCCGGTGAAAGGTGTTGGCGTAAGGCTGTCACCATGCGTGTCATTTCGTCGACGGTGTAGAGGCAACCTTCGTATCCTTCCGGGTCGTAGTCGCTTTCGTTTTGGACGGACAGGATGTCTATGGCCGCCCCTTGGTCTTCCATGAACTGTCGGTAACGTTCCAACCATTTGGCGTATGATTCGATACTGTCTGTATTGATATGTCCGTGGTTGGAGGACTCGCCCCACGTTTGTTCGGCTCCCACTTTGAAGCGGTAGGGTGGTGTCCACGGGCTGGCGAAGACTGTGGCACCGTGTGCCTTGGCCCATTTGACAGCGTTCACGTAACTCTTCCAGTTACTTTCGTCGGGGTTGATACGGATACGCATGATGTTATAGCCCATTCCGTCCGGTCCCCACAACAAGTCCACTTGTTCTTGGGTATAGACGTCAGCCCATTGTCCGTTCATTCCGCAGCCTCCGAATCCGTCTATCTTTTGGAATTTCGTTTCGGGGTCGAGGCTTACGCTGGCCGTGCGCTGTGCGCAGAGCGGTATGCATCCCGTGAGGGCCGTTGCATACAAGAGGGTAATCATTCTTTTCATGTGTTTTTTGTTTTAAAGTTTGCAGGATAAAGCCCATGGCTCATCCTTTTTTCATGACGACAAGCAAAGTTACGGATTTTCAGCCTGTCGCATTTTCGCTCCGTTAGCGAATACTTTCGCACAAGTAGCATCCTTTTCTTTGGTGTAACGTATATTTTTGCGCATGTAACATGGACCTTTAAAAAGCTTTTTCGGGGCAAATATTGGTAACATGCGATAAAGCCCCTTGATTGGGATTTTCCTAACTTTGCTGCGAGAATCATGAAAAACTTGAAAACGTATGATGAAGAAGAGATTATGGAGCCGGTGGATACTGGCGTTAGCGGTGGTTTGGCCATGCATGGCCGCAGCCCACGACCGTGTGAGGGAAAAAGAGAATTTTGATTTCGATTGGAAGTTCATCCTGAATGCCGACGACCGGGCAAATGCCGGTATGCAAGTGTCGGAAACCGGATGGCAGGACGTACAGTTGCCGCACGACTGGAGCATCTCGCAGAATTTCGATCCGAAGTTGAGCGGAAGCAACGGGCATTTGCCCGGCGGTATCGGTTGGTACTGGAAGACGTTCCGGGTGGACAAAAAGGACAAAAGAAGGCGTATCGCCGTGTTGTTCGACGGCATATACAGCCGCAGCGACGTGTATGTGAACGGGCAGCATTTGGGATTCCGCCCCTACGGTTTCTGTTATCAGGAGTACGATCTCACACCTTATTTAAATTATGGAGCCGAAAACGTGTTGGCTGTCCGGGTAAACAATCCGTTGGAACACGACAGCGTGGCACGTTGGTACACCGGTGCGGGAATTTACCGCCATGCCTGGTTGGTGAAAACAGCCGAGGTGCATGTGGCCTCCTACGGGACTTACGTCACGACTCCGGTGGTGACGGCGGAACGGGCGGAGGTTCGTGTCCGCACGTCGGTGGCGAACGAGGCGAAGCGTACCAAGACTTTGTCCGTCCGCCAACAGATTACGGACGGAGAGGGGCGCACAGTAGTGCAATCCGGCAAGCAAACCTTGCAAGTGGCTGCCGGGCAGACGGCTGACACAGAGCATACGCTCGAAATCCCCCGTCCGCAGTTGTGGGACACGGAACATCCTTATCTTTATACTTTGCATACCGCGGTATATGACGGGCGCAAACTGGTCGATACCTACGAAACGGTATTCGGCGTGCGTACGTGCGAGTTCACTCCCGACCGCGGTTTCCTGCTCAACGGGAAGCCGTTGAAGTTGAAAGGTTTCTGTTTGCACCAAGACGATGCCTCTTTAGGTACGGCTCTGCCTTTGCGTTCCATGGAACGCAAATTGGAGATTTGTAAGGAGTACGGAGTGAATGCCATCCGGTGCAGCCACAACCAGCCGTCGCCGGAGTTTCTCGACCTTTGCGATCGCATGGGGTTTGTCGTTATCGACGAGGCGTTCGACAAGTGGAAGTCCGGCTATTATGCGCAGTATTTCGATGCGTGGTGGCAGGAGGACCTGAAGAACATGCTGGTGCGCGACCGCAACCATCCCTGTGTCGTATTATGGAGCATCGGCAATGAATTGCAGGAAGCGTGGGACGGGTCGGATACGGGATGCCGACGGGCGGCTATGTTGCAGGACTTCGTGCACGAGTTCGAACCGTCGCGGCAGGTTTGCCTCGCGGCACAGAACCGCCATAACGAGAAGTTTTCCGGAGTGACCGACGTCGTGGGCTACAATTATCTGGAGGCACGTATGCTTTCCGACCATAAGAAATTTCCCGAGCGTCGCTTCTTGGTGACGGAAGAATTGCCTTATTACTGCGGGGCGGAAGGGAATATCCGTAGTTACGACACGAACAATCCGTGGAACATCATTGCCGAGAACGATTTTATCGCAGGCGGTTTTCTTTGGACCGGTACGGACTACATCGGTGAAGCCGGATGGCCGAGCCACGGTTGGCCTGCAGGACTTTTCGACATTTGCATGGTGGAAAAGCCGCGCGCGGCTTTCCATCGGGCGATGTGGAACGACGAACCGATGGTGCGTATCGCCGTGCGCGACAATGCGCTCGACATCGACCACGGGCGCGACCTTTGGCAATGGCCGAACATGGCGGCGATATGGAATTTCCCCCGCGCTTACGAGGGTTTGGTCATCGAAGTGAACACCACGACCAACTGCGAGCGTGTGGCACTGTTCCACAACGGCAACGAGATGGGCGTGCGCCGGACGGCGGATTACCCGAACCATACGATAACATGGTGTCTGCCTTACCGGCGCGGAACACTCGTGGCCAAAGGCATTAACGGGACGGATACGGTGGCTGTGCATGAGATACGTACGGCAGGCGATGCCGTGAGACTGAAAGCCACGGCCGACCGTGGAAAATTGATGGCCGACGGGCAAGATTTGAGTTATGTACAGGTGGAGTTGTTGGACAAAGACGGAACACTTGTGCAGCATGCCGACCGCCATGTGAAAGCCTCCATCGAGGGTGAGGGACGCTTGGTGGGATTCATCAGCAGTGACCTGCGGCGCAAGACTCCTTTCACTTCCCATGAAGACAAGACGTATTTCGGGCGTGCTATGGCCATTGTGCAGTCTACCCGGAAGGTCGGGACTATCCGTTTACGCTTCGACGTGGAAGGATGGGATGACCCCGTGTGGGTAGAACTGACTTCGGAAGCCTTGCCTAAGGATTACGTGTCCGACATTCCGAGTTTCCGGTAAAAAGTGCAGGGTGAGGACATGACAGGACGGTCAAAAGAAATGGTTTCATTTTTTTTGGCCGTCTTTTCGTTGGGACGGTTTGGATTTTCTTACCTTTGTCTTACGATTAACCTAAACCATTAAAAAGACATGATAAAGAAAAGAATGTGTGCATGGGTGTGGGCCGTGCTTTTTTCGTGCGCGATGTTTCCCCAACGCCAACGGATGGACTTGCAAGGCAAATGGGCATTCAAGTTGGATGTCAGGGGAAACGGGGAAGAAAGCGGTTTTGCCACAGCACCGTTTGCCGAGGAGGTGATGCTTCCGGGAACGACAGATACGAACCGGAAAGGATTCCGGCCCGCAAGGACGGACGAAACCACTTATCTCACACGGTTGCACGCTTATGTGGGTAAGGCTTGGTATAAGAAAGTGGTGGACATACCGGAAAGTTGGAAAAATAAAGTCGTGACACTGACTTTGGAACGTACGAAGCCTACTCGCGTGTGGGTGGACGGGAAGGAAGCCGGAAGCCGGGACGGCATTTCCGTGCGCCAAGTGTACGACCTCAGCCGTTTCCTCACGCCCGGCCGGCATGAAATAGCCGTCAGGGTGGACAATGGCGAGTCCGTGCCGCCGGAGTTGCTCGGGTCTTCACATGCCTATACGGAATCCACACAAACGAATTGGAACGGCATTATCGGCGACATTTTCCTGGAAGCGAAAGAACCGTTGCATTTGGCCGGTGTGCAGGTTTATCCGGATGCGGAGAAAAAGTCGGTCCGGCTGAAAGTGAGGCTGGCCTCGCCCGAAGACATCCGGAACCGTATGCAGTTGGAAGTGCGTGCTACGGCATGGAATACGAAGAAAGAGCATCGCGTCCGTCCGCTTGAGTTCGGTTTGGAGAAGGGGCAGGTGGAATACGACTTCGATTTCCCGTTGGGCGAAGAAGCTTTGTTGTGGAGCGAGTACGACCCTGCGCTGTATCGGTTGGAGGTCGAACTGCCCGGGTATGACCGGTTATCCGTCGATTTCGGTTTGCGGGACTTCCGTGCGGAGGGAAAGCATTTCGCGATTAACGATATGACCACTTTCCTGCGCGGAAAGCATGACGCCTGTGTGTTTCCTTTGACAGGACATACGGCCATGGATGTGGAGATGTGGCGGCATTATTTCCGGGTGGCCAAATCTTACGGCATCAACCACTATCGTTTCCATTCCTGGTGTCCGCCCGAAGCCTGCTTTGAAGCCGCCGACATCGAAGGAATATATTTGCAGGTCGAACTGCCGTTCTGGGGATGGATGGGGAAGGACAACACCCGTTTGATTTCGTATCTGCGCGAAGAGGGTTTGCGCATTCAGCAAGAATACGGCCATCATGCTTCTTTCGTCATGTTTGCGTTGGGCAATGAGCTGTCCGGAGATTTTGAAGTCATGCAATCTTTGGTCGATACTTTCCGGCAGGCAGACCGCCGGCATTTGTATGCTTACGGTTCCAATAATTACTTGGGTTTCAAAGGGCAGCTTCCGGGTGAGGACTATTTGGTGACGTGCCGTATCGGAGGTGAAAAGCCGCAGAGCCTCGATACTCATGTCCGTGGCTCGTTTTCATTTGCCGATGCGTACGACGGAGGGTATCTCAACCACACCTATCCCAATACGGTGATGGACTTCTCCGGAGCCGTGGCGCGGGCGGACGTTCCGGTGGTGAGCCATGAGACGGGACAGTTTCAGGTGTATCCCGATTATCGCGAGATAGCCAAGTACACGGGTGTCTTGTACCCTTATAATATGGAAGTCTTCAGGGACAGGCTGGCTCGTGCCGGGATGTCGGAACAGGCGGAAGATTTCTTTCTCGCTTCCGGGCGGTGGGCTGCCGAGCTTTACAAGGCAGACATCGAAATGGACTTACGCACGGAGGGACTGGCCGGTTTCCAGTTGTTGGATTTGCAGGATTATCCGGGGCAGGGTTCGGCTTATGTCGGTATCTTGGATGCTTTTATGGACAGCAAGGGACTGGTTTCACCTGAGCGTTGGAGGGGATTCTGCAATGAAGTGGTTCCCTTGCTGCTGACGGAAAAATTCTGTTGGACGGAGGGGGAGACATTGACGGCCCGGGTGAAGGTCGCCCATTATGGCGCACGTTCTTTGCAGGGAACCGAATTGGCATGGACGTTGAGGGACGAACAAGGGCACGTTGCCGGAAAGGGCGTGTGCCCCATAGTTTCTTCCGGACGGGGATTGCTGGAGGTCGGAGATATCCGGCAGCCGATTCCTGTAACCGGCAAGGCGAGGAGGTTGAATCTGGAACTGGCCATAGAAGGTACGGACTATAAAAATACTTATCCGCTTTGGTTCTATCCCGAAAACCGGAGCGCGGAAGAAAGCCATCCGGGCATCACGGTGGTCAAACGGTTGGACGGTCACGTGCTTTCGGCATTGGAAAACGGCGGGAAGGTATTATGGTTTCCCGAACGGGACTGTTATGCCTCCCAAACGGTAGGCGGGTTGTTCCAGACCGACTATTGGAATTACAGGATGTTCGAGACCATCAGCCGCAACAACCGGAAACCGGTCTCTCCTGGGACGATGGGGCTGCTGACCGCCCCCGGCCATCCGTTGTTCCGTTCCTTTCCTACGGATTTCCATACGAATTGGCAATGGTTCCCTATTGTGAAGCAGAGTTATCCCTTGGTTTTGGATCATTTTCCGAAGGGCTACCGTCCCATCGTACAGGTTATCGACAATATCGAGCGGAACCATAAGTTGGGGCTGATATTCGAACTGGCGGTAGGGAAAGGGAAATTGTTGGTGTGCATGTCGGATCTTGAAGCGGTGGACGACAAGCCTGAAGTGCGTCAGTTGTATCGCAGTATGTTGGATTATATGGAATCCGGTGATTTCAATCCGAAGACCGCTGTAAGCAGCGGTGAATTGGTCCGGTTGCTCCAGATGCGGCCAGAGGAAACAAAGCGGGAAGAGTTGAGGAATATATCTTTTGAATAGGGAAAGGGGAAGGCGCGTCCTTCCCCTTTATCGTATCCGTTTGCATTTTCCGCTGAACTCCTTTATCTGTAGACGGATGATTTCCGTGCGGTGGAATGACTTTTCCGCATATTTTTCCCCGGCGGCCAGATGGTCCGGTGTGTATTTCTCCATCAGCAACCGGAGGGCGTGCATCCGTTCTTCCGGCGAAAGACCTGTCCGTGCCCGGCATGTCAAAACGATGGAGGAATAGTTTGTGGAAAATTGTTCGGGTACGACATGGGTATTCCCAATCACACAGAAAGACACCTCCGGATAGAGGGAGATGCAGTCGAGCTTGCGGCCTCGTGGGGCGCAGTGGATATAGATGTTTTCTTGCCCGTCCCAAACGAAGTTGAGCGGGATGCCGTAGGCGCCTCCCGTGGGGGGTGTCATGGATAGTACGCCGTATTCGCCTTCGCGGAGCAGGGCGTATGCACGGTCTTCTTCCAAAAGGCGGTCCTGCCGCCTTACGTTGTCGTTGTTGTATTTCATATTCTTTTTATTGGCTTTTATACGGATAAACGTTGGTTTGCCCCGTTTTATTTTGGCGGGAAGGGCATTTTTCATTGTCAGTTTTCCTTTTCGTGGAAAAAGTCCGCTTTTCTTTCCGTTTTTGCAAGCGTAAGGAGCCGTGTGGGGATGTCGTTTCGGAGGATGCCGCAGAACTGAAAATCGTTTGGCTGAGAATGAAAAATCGTTTGGCTGAGAATGATTTTTCAATCGGCGCAGATTTTTTTGCGGGTCTGTTGTCCGGAACTTGGAGCTTGAAGGTGCGGAGAAAAGAAAAAAGCCTGTCCGTGCCGGTAACGAAAGGCACGGACAGGCTTTTATAAAGGATTTTTATCGGACGTTACAAGGACTTGATATCTCCGAACGGGAAGTTGATACCGATACTGATGTTCATATTTGCATTATTCACCGGAATGAATTGCGGAGTCACCTTGAAGAACTGGTGGTTGCTACCCAAGAAGAGGCTGAATCCTTTTCCGTGGTAGTTGGCTATCCATCCGAAAGACGAGCCGAAAGATGAAATGGCGTAGCTGATGGAGGCATCGAAGCACTTCACCGGAGCCACGTTGGCCGAGAAACGGCCTTCCGACCAAGAATACTGACCGTTGATACGGGTGGATTCCAAAAAGCCGAATTTCAGTTTGTCATAGAACGGGAAAGTATAGAGCGCACCGATGTTCAGTGTAGCTCCCAAAGCCTTGGTGTGCTTGTCCTTGCCCTGTACTTTCATTTGAAATAAGTCTTCCAGGTCGTCCGTCAGGTTGTCTATCTGGTCTTCGATGGACATGCCCGGGGCGGCTTTGTCCGAATCGAACGGAATGTCATGGAAACCATCGAATTCCCACGGCTCCATAGCCATAGCCGATTGTACGGCATTCTTGTAGCTTATCCATCCTAAATCGAGCACAGCCATGGAAAGCTCCAAATCCTCGCGTAACTGGTAAGTCGCACCGAAGTCGAAAGCCATGCCGAAGCCTCCGATGGCATCGCCGGTTCCGATGTTGTCGAAGTCGAGTTCTTCTTCCGTTTCCTGATGTATGTTACCGTAATCGTCCGTGACGTCTTTGGTTTTGAGTTTGGTCGGTATGTCTACGATACCGGCTGTGGAAAACTCGCCATCGCCGGACACAAGCCATTTGTCGTCGGACATGACAAGTTTCATGTCGTTGATATGGAAGTCGGCATTGTAGATACCCAATAGGAATTTTACTTTGGCACCGACCGTCAACTTGTCCATAATCTTGCGTGAATGTCCTAAGGCGATTTCCGCATAGCTGTTGGAGTACATGCCCATGTCTTCCAGATTGTATTCCGAATGTCCGCCTTGCATACCCACTTTGGCGAATTCGAACAGATCCTTAGGCAAGTTTGCGCGTGTACCGCTTTTTATGGAGAGGTCGAACGTATTGAAACCGCCCCACTTGTGGAACCCGAAAGAAATGATGTTCATATCTACGTCGAGGTTCAGACGGTTACGGTTTTTCAAGCCGTCCAGGAACTCGCTGCTGCTGACGCTTCCGTTCAGGAATGTCGTGAGGTCACCGTTAGGCAGTTTGTACAGGAAGTTGGACACACCGATGTTGGACTGTAGGCCGATATTGAAATTGCCGAGTACAGGCATACCTACGTAGTTACGTTCACTGGCGAATGCCGGGTTCATCTGATGGCGGTAAGTGTATCCCTCAAGGAAATAGGCCGAACGCAAACTGTTCTGCGCCCACGTTGAAACAGCGGGAATGGAAACTGCAAAGAGCAGGGCTGCTGCGATTTTATTTCTTCTTTTCATAATTTTATTCCGTTATAAAAATGAGATATTAGTTCAAGTCTACCGTTACTCCGTCTTTGATGCGGATACGGATATTGGAGAGTTTCAGTGTCATGCCTTTGTTCAGCGTGGCATTTTGGTTGACACCTTCCATGTTGGCCGTGAAGTTGACAATCAGTCCATCGAGGTCTTTCATGTCTCCGCTTTCGCATACGATTTCCAATTGAATAGGACTTTCGGTAGCCGTTCCGCCGTTTTCGCCTGTCAGTTTCAGACCCGGGGCAATCGTGTTCTTGACCGGATTAACCGTTACGTTGGGATATACGTTGCCATTCCGGTCTATGGCTTGTGCGTTAAGCTCGAAGTTGAGTGGAATACCGTTCAAGGCATTCATTTCTACTATGGCTTTTTTGATGGTGATGTCTTCAAGGTCACCGCCCCAATCGTTGATGGTGTCTTTATATACGATGTTCAGTTCGTTTCCGAATTGCAACGGGGCATTCAATTCGTAAATGGTGTTTACTTCATAATTGGCACCGTTGTTGCCGAGTATCACTTCCGTATCATGTTGGAGAGCCTTGGCTTCTACGTCGGTAAGTTTGATTTCGTCCGGAATGTTACGTATCAGGTTGTACAAATTGTCACCCAATACGATATTCTTGGCACCTGCGGGAAGGTTATTCATTGCAATGCGTGAGAGATAGTATTCCGAAGTGGCATTTCCGGAGAGAGTGATAGTCTGGTCTGTATTTTCATTGATATTGGTACCGATTTGGAAACCTTCATTGAACACTCCGTCTTTGGTCCATGTCATTCGTGCTTTTAAGTTTACATCGGCCGGACTTCCGTTTTCGAGTTTCAACTTGATGTACGGGTTTTCCAAGTCCAGATTCACGTCGTCTTTCAAGAAATCAGGTATACCTTCCACGGTAATCGGGTCTACATTGATATCAATCTTCGGGTCTACGATTCCCGTTACGCTCTGCAACGTGATGTCGGGTACTTCCGTGTCGGTAATCAAGTTCACTTGAATATTTCCGGCCGGAACACCCGGGGTCGTAGCCGTACCGTTGGCTATGACATTCGTTTGCAATTTGAAATGCCCCGGTTGATATATTCCTTGGCCTTCAGGGAAATTCTGTATACGCTTGAAGTGTACGGGTATTTTTAGCGTTTCTCCTTTGCGTATCTCTTGGTCGTGCTTAAACTCAATGGTTTGCGCCTCTCCGGCCTTGATGCCATAGTTTTCCGGGTCTCCTAATTCGAAAACCAATCCGTTGGGTTGGGACTGGCCTTCCAAGGTCATTTCTATATTGAATCCTTTTTTCAAGGTAATGACATCTACGTTTTGGCTTGTCTGGCTGAAGCTGAGCGTCAGATTGGCCGTGAAATCCACATTTGCGGATGTGAGCGACACGATATCCGTGGTTACGTCGTCTTTCGAGAAAATGAAGTCCGTGGTCACATCGTTTACTTCTGCTTCCACTTCTTCACTTGTGGCTGCCGGTGTGTTGAAGTATAGTGTTGTCGTCGTCGGATTGCTTGCCGGGGCGTTGATGTGTACGGGGTCTATTTCCACATCGGTTTCTGTGGTATCGGCTTTGTTCAGAGCGTAATTACCTTGTGCATCGGTTTTTACTACGCTGTTGTCTTCCAAATCCATAATTTCTTCCAACGTGAATTCTTCCGTTCCGCTGCCCGGAATGCTGAGGTCTCCGCCCACGGTGATGGTCATGTCAATGTCCTTGGTGAGGTCATAACTGTCATCCACGCAGGATGCGAAGAAGAACGGAGATAAGGCGGTTGTCCATAATGACGCCTTGATGAGTCTTCGTTTGTTCATAATTAATAATGTTTTGAAGTTATTTCTGAATCTAAATAATACTAACGTATCTTCTTGACTAAATGTTTAGCTTAACCGGCGACAAAGATATTTAAAATAAATATAATAAAGCTATATTTCTTGAAATATTTTAGAGGAAAAACTATTTTTCACGGGAGTTTCTTTATTTTTCTCTTCTCCTGATTACTTTTCTGAGGTGTCAGGACGTGCAATCGGGCTTTTTTGCTTAACTTTGCAACCAAAGTATTTATTCTAATCTGTTACAAATAGTAATTATGTCTATTTCATTCTTTAGAACTCCCGGCGGGAGCGTCATCGCTACAGAGGCGGACCATCGTCTCAATGCGGAGGAAATCGAAAAATTATGTTGGCTCTACGGTGGTGCCACGGTGGAAACCGAAGACGGACTGAAAGGTTGTTTCGTAGGTCCGCGTCGTGAGATGATTACTCCGTGGAGTACGAATGCCGTTGAGATTACTCAAAACATGAGCCTCAGCGGTATTTCTCGTATAGAAGAGTATTTCCCCGTGAAAGACGAACATGCCGAGCACGACCCGATGCTGCAACGTATGTACAAAGGTTTGGACCAGAATATTTTTACGGTTGATATCCAACCGGCACCCATTGTGTATATAGAGAATCTGGAAGAATATAACGAACAGGAAGGGTTGGCACTCTCGCCCGAGGAAATCGAATACCTGCATCAGGTGGAAGGCCAATTGGGGCGTAAGCTGACGGATTCGGAGGTGTTCGGTTTTGCGCAAATCAACTCCGAGCATTGCCGTCATAAGATTTTTGGCGGCACGTTCATCATCGACGGGAAGGAAATGGAGTCTTCTTTGTTTCAGATGATTAAGAAAACGACACAGGAGAATCCGCATAAAATCATTTCGGCTTACAAGGACAATGTGGCTTTTGCACAAGGGCCGGTGGTGGAACAGTTTGCGCCGAAAGACCATTCCACGTCCGACTATTTTGTAATCAAAGATATCGAGTCGGTGATTTCCATTAAGGCGGAGACGCACAACTTTCCTACCACGGTGGAACCTTTCAACGGGGCTTCCACGGGAACGGGCGGTGAGATACGCGACCGTATGGGCGGAGGTGTCGGTTCATGGCCGATAGCCGGGACGGCGGTTTACATGACTTCTTATCCGCGTACGGATGAGGAACGTGATTGGGAGGACATCTTGCCGGTGCGCCAGTGGTTGTACCAGACTCCGGAACAGATTCTGATCAAGGCGTCGAACGGGGCTTCCGATTTCGGAAACAAATTCGGGCAGCCGTTGATTACCGGTTCCGTACTGACTTTCGAGCATCAGGAGAATGGTGAACGTTACGGTTATGACAAGGTGATCATGCTGGCCGGAGGCGTGGGATACGGTACGAAGCGCGACTGCCTGAAAGGCACGCCGCAGAAAGGCAACAAGGTCGTAGTGGTAGGCGGCGATAACTACCGTATCGGTTTGGGCGGCGGTTCGGTTTCGTCGGTAGATACGGGACGTTATTCTTCCGGCATCGAACTGAATGCCGTGCAGCGTGCGAATCCCGAGATGCAGAAGCGTGCCAACAATTTGGTGCGTGCATTGTGCGAAGAGGACGTGAATCCGGTGGTTTCCATTCACGACCACGGTTCGGCCGGACATGTGAACTGTCTCTCCGAGTTGGTGGAAGAGTGCGGTGGATTGATAGATATGTCCAAATTGCCGATTGGCGACAAGACTTTGTCTTCTAAGGAAATCATAGCCAACGAATCGCAGGAGCGCATGGGATTGCTGATTCAGGAAGAACATATCGAACACGTGCGTAAGATAGCCGAACGCGAGCGTGCACCGATGTACGTGGTCGGTGAAACGACCGGCGACGCGCACTTTGCTTTCCAACAGGCCGATGGCGTGCGTCCGTTCGATTTGGATGTGGCGCAGATGTTCGGCCACAGTCCTAAGACGTACATGCGCGACAATACGGTGGAACGTAAGTATGAGGACGTGACGTATGATGAAGCCAAGTTGAATGAATACGTGGCTCGTGTACTGCGTTTGGAGGCCGTGGCTTGTAAGGATTGGCTGACCAACAAAGTGGACCGTTCCGTGACGGGCAAAGTGGCACGTCAGCAATGCCAAGGTGAAATCCAGTTGCCGTTGAGCGACTGCGGTGTCGTGGCTTTGGATTACCGTGGAAAGGCCGGTATCGCTACCGCTATCGGGCATGCGCCCCAAGCCGGTCTGGCCGACCCTGCCGCAGGTTCCGTGCTTTCGGTGGCCGAATCGTTGACCAATATCGTATGGGCACCGCTGGCCGAAGGGTTGGACAGCGTGTCTCTCTCTGCCAACTGGATGTGGCCGTGCCGCTCTCAGGAAGGTGAAGATGCCCGTTTGTACCAAGGTGTACAGGCTTTGTCCGATTTCTGTTGTGCTTTGGAAATCAACGTGCCAACCGGAAAAGACTCCTTGTCCATGAGCCAGCAGTATCCCGGTGGTGAGAAAATCATCTCTCCGGGTACGGTCATCGTGAGTGCCGGTGGTGAGGTAAGCGACGTGAAAAAGGTGGTTTCGCCGGTGATGGTCAATAAGGAAAAGAGCACGTTCTACCATATAGATTTCAGTTTCGATGACTTGCGTTTGGGTGGTTCGGCTTTTGCCCAATCTTTAAATAAGGTGGGTTCGGACGTGCCGACCTGCAAGAATCCTGAATATTTCCGTGATGCTTTCGATGCCGTGCAGACGTTGGTAAACAAAGGCTTGGTTTTGGCCGGTCATGACATTTCGGCCGGAGGTTTGATTACCACTTTGCTCGAAATGTGTTTCGCGAATATGGAAGGCGGTATGGAAATCTCTTTGGACAAATTCGGCCGCCATGACATCGTGAAGATTCTCTTGGCTGAGAATCCGGGTGTGGTGGTGCAAATTGCCGACAAACATAAGGCGGAGTTCAAGAAAATCATGGACGATGCCGGTGTGGGCTATCTCAAGTTGGGACATCCTACGGACGAACGCCTCATCCAAGTGACAAAGGACGGTGCGGAGTACCAGTTCGGCATAGATTATCTGCGTGACGTATGGTATAGCACTTCCTACTTGCTCGACCGGAAGCAGAGTATGAACGGACGCGCCAAGGCACGCTTCGAGAACTATAAGATGCAGCCGCTCGAAATGGTGTTTAATAAGGATTTCACGGGTAAGTTGTCGCAGTACGGGTTGAACCCCGACCGTCGTACCCCGTTGGGCATCAAGGCCGCCATTATCCGTGAAAAGGGAACGAACGGTGAGCGCGAAATGGCTTATTCGCTCTATTTGGCGGGATTCGACGTGAAGGATGTCATGATGACCGACCTGATAAGCGGACGGGAGACGTTGGAAGATATTAATATGATTGTCTTCTGCGGCGGGTTCTCCAATTCGGATGTGTTGGGTTCTGCCAAAGGCTGGGCCGGTGCTTTCTTGTACAATCCGAAGGCCAAGGCGGCACTCGACAATTTCTATGCCCGTGAAGACACGCTGTCTTTGGGTATTTGCAACGGTTGCCAGTTGATGGTGGAACTGGATTTGATTAATCCGGAATTTACGAAGAAGGCGCACATGTTGCACAACGACTCTCATAAGTTTGAATCGGAGTTCGTAGGACTGACCATCCCGATGAACCGGAGTGTGATGTTCGGTTCGTTGAGCGGGAACAAGTTGGGCATCTGGGTGGCCCATGGCGAAGGCAAGTTTTCCTTGCCTTATCCGGAGGACAAATATAACGTGATAGCGAAGTACACCTACGACGAATACCCCGGAAATCCGAACGGGTCGGACTATAGTGTGGCCGGTATATGCAGTGCCGACGGGCGTCATTTGGCCATGATGCCCCACTTGGAGCGTGCCATCTTCCCGTGGCAGAACGCCTGGTATCCGGCAGACCGCCGTACGGATGAGATCACGCCTTGGATGGAAGCTTTTGTCAATGCCCGTAAGTGGGTGGAGGCTCATAAAAAATAATCATGTCCGGATAGCATGCAAGGGGGCTGTGTCTATGCAAGGGCACAGCCCCGTGTGCTGTCTGTACATTCCGTATAAGAGTTGAAATATGAATATTTATTGGAACAGTTTCCGTACGTTCTTCCGCATCGGTTTGTTTACCATAGGCGGAGGGTATGCCATGATACCCTTGATTGAAGCGGATGTGGTGGACAAAAACAAGTGGGTGGCCCGTGAAGACTTTCTGGACTTGATGGCCATAGCCCAAAGTTGTCCCGGGATTTTTGCGGTCAATATGAGCATTTTTATCGGCTATAAGCTGAAGGGCGTGCCCGGTAGCGTGGTTTGTACTTTGGGTACGATCTTGCCCTCTTTCCTGATTATTCTCGGCATAGCCTTGTTTTTCCAACAGTTTCGGGATAATGAAACCGTGCAGCGTATTTTCAAGGGTATTCGCCCGGCAGTGGTGGCACTGATAGCCGCTCCTACGTTTAAAATGGGGAAGAGTGCCAAAATCGGGATGACCAATGTGTGGATACCGGTGGTGAGTGCCTTGTTGATTTGGCTGTTGGGTGTTTCTCCTATATACATTATTATAATGGCCGGCTTGGGAGGTTACCTGTACGGGCGTTATATCAAACCGTCTGAAAGTAAATGATAAAGATATGTGGTGGTTATATGTAAAGCTTTTCTATAGTTTCTTCAAAATCGGCCTGTTCGGTTTTGGGGGAGGCTATGCCATGATTTCCCTGATTCAGGGAGAAGTGGTCAACCGTTATCATTGGTTGACGAGCGGGCAGTTTACGGATATCGTGGCTATCAGCCAGATGACACCGGGGCCGATTGGTATCAACTCGGCTACGTATGTAGGCTATACCAGTGTGGTCAATGCCGGTTACGGACATGGTTGGGCGGTATTGGGCAGTGTGACGGCTACTTTTGCCGTAGTGCTTCCCTCGTTTATCCTGATGTTGCTTATCAGCAAGTTCCTGATGAAGTTCAAAAACCATCCTGTGGTGGAACATGTATTCCAGGGTTTGCGTCCGGCTGTGGTCGGGTTGTTGGCGGCGGCAGCCCTGTTGTTGCTCACACCGGAAAACTTCAGTACACCGGACAATTCGTGGCAGTTCTATATCAGTATTTTTCTTTTTGCCTTTGCCTTTATCGGCAGCCTGGTGTATAAGATGAATCCCATAAAATTGATTTGCCTTTGCGGGTTGGCGGGATGGATTCTGTTTTAATCGTTAAATGGATATAAGTATGATGGAGACGGTATTTCCTTTTGCGTTGTTGTGTTTCACTTCGCTTTTCACGATTACTAGTCCTTTGAGCACGATGCCCGTATTCCTGACCATGACACAGTCTTTGGATGAAAAGGAGCGGCGTGCGGTGGCCATAAGAGCCACCTTGGTGGCTTGCTGCGCTTTGTTGCTGTTTGTGCTTGCCGGTCAGTTCCTGTTCAAGTTTTTCGGTATATCTACCAATGGTTTCCGTATCGTAGGCGGTATTATCATATTCCGTATCGGATTCGATATGTTGCAGGCCAAGTACACACCGATGAATTTGAGGAAAGAAGAAATCAAAGAGTATGCCAATGATGTTTCCGTGGCTCCTTTGGGAATCCCTTTACTATGCGGGCCGGGTGCGATTGCCAATGCGATTGTCCTGATGCAGGAAGCCCATTCGTTTGAAATGAAAACAGCCTTGATTGTGGCTATCGTATTGGTGTATGTCGTTACGTTTTGCCTTTTGCGATGGGCAGGCCAGTTGGTGAAATTTATCGGCGAGACGGGCAACAACGTCATGATGCGGCTGATGGGTTTGATTCTGATGGTGATAGCAGTGGAATGTTTTGTCAGCGGGGCGCGTCCCATCCTGACGGAAATCTTGCATGGAAGTTAGAGGGCGTTTGAACTTCACCACCGGTTGTCTGTAAACCTTCTCCGACGGGATTTTGCGGATGTTATGAGGTCACGGAGCACGAAGCCGTTTACAGTAACAGGCGACGATAGCATTGCCATACGGGAAGTAAAAGAGGCGGAATGCCAACAAGCCATAGGACAAGCATATAGGAGTGAGGTTCGACTCAGAAGGAAAGCATAACTGTTTTAGAAAACGCAAAGCAAGAAGTAGAAAAAATGATAATGGAGTAGTTAGGTATGAAACGTATCAAAATATTCATAAGCAGTGTTCAACGTGAGTTTGCTGAAGAACGGGCAATGCTTTGCCATTATATCCGGACAGATGCATTGTTGGGGAAGTTCTTCGAGCCGTTCATTTTCGAGGAGGTTCCGGCAAATGAGTTCCCGACAAGCCATGTGTATCTGAGAGAGGTTGAAATGTGCGACATTTATCTGGGATTGTATGGCAATTTATATGGGTATGAAGATGAAGAAGGGATATCTCCGACAGAACGTGAATATGATTTGGCTGCAAGGTTACACAAAAGTCGGCTGATTTTCATAAAAAGCATAAACGAAGACAGACGTCATCCTAAAGAAACCGCTTTGATACGGAAGGTGGAGCGCGATATCATCCGTAAGACTTTTGTGGATATTGACGGATTGCGTACTTTGGTATACGCATCTCTTGTGCGATATTTGGAAGAAAAAGAATATATCCGGTGGAAACCTTTTGATGCTGCTTGCGATAACGGGGCAACACTGGATGATCTGGATGAGGATAAAATGAAGAACTTTATTCATATGGCACGTTTGAAAAGGAATTTCCCTTTATCTGTAGAAACGTCTCCTGTTGTTCTGCTTACTCATTTGGATTTGATTGACGAAAAGGGTAGAATCGCTAATGCAGCATTACTCTTGTTTGGAAAGAAACCCCAGAAATATTTCATAACATCCGAAGTTAAATGTGTACAGTTTTACGGAAATGTGGTAGAAAAACCGATGCCTGCTTACCAGATTTACAGAGGCGATGTCTTTGAGTTGGTGGATCAGGCAACAAGTTTCATCATGAGCCGTATAGACAACTGGACTGGGACTCGTGAGGAAGGAGAGCATGCAGCGGTGCCGACACATCCGGAATTGCCGATTGATGCTGTGAAGGAAGCCATAGTTAATGCTGTATGCCACAGGGACTATACAAGCAATGCCAGCGTACAGGTTATGCTATTCCGCAATCGTCTGGAAATATGGAATCCGGGAACGCTGCCGTATGGACTGACAGTACAGAAACTTCAAGGACCGCATAAATCTTTGCCGGCGAATCCGTTGCTTGCTGACCCGATGTATTGGAACGGTTATATTGAGAAAGTCGGGACCGGTACTGAGGACATCATTAGGAAGTGTCGCGAATATGGATTGAAAACTCCTGAATTCCATCAGGAAGAAGATTTCAGAGCTGTTATCTGGAGGACTGTTGAATCACAGAATGATCCAAAGGCGATCCAAGGCGTTCCAAAGGCGATCCAAAACGATCCAAAGGAAGTTGAAGAGCTGATAATATTGATAAAAGGTAATCCTTCCATTTCAAGGGCTGAGTTAGCCAAGCAACTTGGTTTGAGTGAACGGCAGGTTCGCAAGATAATAGATCATCTGAGGGTAGAAGAAAGGCTTGTCAGAAAAGGAGGTACGACCGGAGAATGGATTATTATCAAATAAAAAACGGCAAAGGTATGTGGCGAATCGGGCACAATCCTTTGCCGTTTGGGGTAAACGGATGGGCGGGGGGAGAAGGAACTTCCCCTATCTAAAGGCGTCGTGTTTGATGATTTTATGTATGTCCTTTATATTGAACTCACCTTTGAGGAGTACGAGTATGCCATCTTCTTCCGGGTCTTCCGTAGAACGGATGACGACTACGATTTGGTGAATGACTTCCTTGTCTTTTTTGAAAAACACCCGGATGTGTTCGTCGTCCTCCTTTACTTCTACCATTTTGGAATAGTCCTTAAAGTCCAACATGTCCAAATCAGCGAGGTAACGCTTGAGAAGGGTGGAATCGTTTTGCAGTTTCTCGGGTGTGAGTACTTTTATGCTTTTCACATTAATGCCCGCTTTGTGGAGTTTCTTTTTCACCAAGGGCATGAGGATGCCCGGCATACGTACAGATGCTTGGTCGTATTGGCTGACGAATGCGTCTATGCCGGTGGTCTGCCTGCTGCACGACATGGCGCAAAGGCAGGCAAGGATAAGGATGAAATACTTCATGATATTTGTTTTTTAGAGTTTTTTTAATAGCTTTTCCAAATCTTCTTTCCGCATGTCTCCTGTAATCCAAATCAACTGCGTGTCTTCCTTGCTTTGGACGGTGATTAGGAATGCGCTTGGGCTGTCGGAAGATTTTTCTTTTTTCAAGATACAGACTTTTTCATCCGCAACTATATACTTTATTGTACCAAGTATTGTGTAATATTAGAGTTTAGTCCTTTCTATAAACAAAAATAAAGTCTGTCTTGATTTACAAGACAGACTCCTTTCTCGGTTTTTCTACTGACATTAGCACAATCGTTGTTCAACCTCATCTATGAGTTCCAGAGAACTATGAAAATCAACTTTTCGCGTGAATAGAAAATCTCCGTTCATCAACATTTCATATTTATCTATCCCTACTAACAGTGGATGTACAGATGCAAAGAAATTGATGTATCTTAGGTTGTCATTGACCAGTAATTTGGGCACATTGTTATAAAGGAGTGTCTGAAAAAACATTTCATCTTTAGCTATAATAGGTTTTGTGTATTCCCTATCAAGCTCTTGCACCTTGTCCCAATGTTCAAAAATCCAATATACTGTTTGTTTTGATAGTGACCACCATTGAGAACCTAACATAAATTTGTCGTATAGTTTCCCGTCTGTCATCTCAAAACGTTTTTCTACAAATGACCTGCCATCATATTTACAAATTATGTCATCAAATTCTTCTGCTGTTCTAAGGCATAGGCACTGCCCAGAAATAAGATGATAATAATCATAGCCTTGTTTATGAGCTTCCTGAAGCAATCTTAGTTCTGCCTCAACCATTTCATAAGATTGCCACTTAACTTCGATTTCCTTACCTATCCAAACCACATTTGAAAGTCGTACAATATCTTTTTGTTCAATGTCGGACTTTTTGTCTATATGAATGTATATATCAAATGTTTTCGGGTATAGTTTCAAAAGTCTATTAGCAAGCTTTACATCTTTGTGAAGCAACATCAAAATACAATGTTTCATAGTTTATTATTTTGAAATAGATGGAGGAAATATTGTCCATTCATCTCCATACATACCTGGAATACCTTTAGATGAATCTGCAACTGCCGATACATTCTTAATATTTCCTGATTCTATGTTGCGTTTATATTCGGCATACGACATAATAGACACCTTTGTACTATTTATAGGTATTACTACTGTTGAAAATTCTTCACCAAACCCACTATATCCCGAAACAAATGTCGTGCTAAATCTAAAGAACATCAACAAATCATCAGAAAGGAAATTATCATCCATTTGTCCATCTGATTTTCTGATATTTACGTAATGTGGTACCTTTGCGATTTCTTGTGTTGAGTTATTTCGTTGTAACCAAGTGAACCGACATATGCCATTCTCATTTCCATGACCACCAAATCCAGCAATAAACAACGAATCATCTGAACATGAAGTGCGAATATCTAATATAATGCATTCACCAACTAATGCACCTGTACTTAAATCAAATGGTTTTGAATCATTATGCACATTATTAAATGGAATGGATGATTGTGACTGCAATTCTGATTGATTGCATATATATGAACCCATACATTGTAATCCAATACTTCCGGTACCTTTAACTCGTTTCTTGAAGTTATTATAATTGGAACCGTCGCCACTTAACGACGTTCCAAAATTCCACCAATAAATCATATCCGGTGTTATTTGTAAATACCAAATCCACGCATCATCGTCCAATTGTGTACCTGCTGTCCTTAAGTCATCATATTGTACACATTGATTGGATTTATACTTTACCCCTCCTGTTAAACCAAATGCATTTGCACGATTTTCAGTTAATAGTTTGGTTTTATTTATTTTGGTTGTAAATCGTAAAAATGTATCCATCCCTTTGGCATACCCCTCTTGCTCTGTAGCAATCTTACCCATGACAAACCTCCTTTCCGTTCAGAAGTTCGCCACTCGTTTGTTTGTCAAATTCTAAATTGGTGAGAAGCCCCCCCCAAGTACATTTTTGCAGTTTCATAAAACTGAGATTTATTGATTAATAAAATATGTATATTCCAAACTTTTTTGTAATTTTGCCACGTGCAAATAGCACAAATGGTGTTTAACTAATTCTTTCGGATAAAATCTGGAAAATTTTAAGGAGAAGAATGAGTTAGCAGAATCCCGCATCGTATCCGCAAATATGGTGTGGGAGTATGTTGCTTATCTACTCCTACGGTTTTCCAGAGCCTTTCCGATAGACGAGTTACAGCTCTCACACTTTTACATATAAACATCTTCTTTGGTGAGCTGGGAAGGCAAACTTATACTATTATGAGAAAAAGTATTTTAGTGTTTGGCCTTGTAGCTCTTCTTACGAGTTGCGGTGGAAGCAAAAAAGCAGAGTCTTTGACTGCAAAACCTGAAACAACAGAAGTTAAAGGGGCTTTAAAAGGTTGTTATGAAGTAATCCAAAAAGATTACACAATCAAAGAAAATGGTTCATGGGGACATCTTATTAGTGTTGAACTTAAACGAACAGATAAAGAATTGCCATTTGACCCACAGAAAGCAACAAGCTTTAGTGTTAGTGAAGATGGAAAACCCATACAAGTAGGATTTGGTATTGAATTATTGGATGAGAACGGTGATGTTGTAGAAATAAAGAATGCAAATGCCGGTGGTATTGGTGGCGCATATAGTTCTGATGATATAGAGGCAGCTATACAACTTAATACGGATGAGACGGGGATTGTTCGTTGGACTATAAATGCGGATAACAAACCCTTTACATTTAGGATAACATCAGCTATGGAAGGAAGCACTTCTACAAGTAATGTTTCAGAAGAAAAAACAAGTTCCTCTAATGATTGGGATAGCATTCTTGATGATTATGAAACATATATAGACAAATACATCAAACTGTATAAGAAAGCCAAGAATGGTGATATGGATGCTTTAACAGAATACCCTGCATTATTAGAAAAAGCACAATCTTTGGCTGATAAGTTGAGTAAAGCTCAAAGTGACTTTAAGCCTGCACAAGCAAGTCGATTTTTAAAATTACAACAGAAACTTGCCAATGCAGCATTAGAATAAGTCCAAAAAAGAACTTCCCCCCAAAAAAGCAAAATCGGCTCGGATTTTCTATACAGTCCGAGCCGATTTTTAACTTTTATTTATAAAGCCCCAATCAATAATTGTGTAGCATTGAAAAAAATGTAAGCCCAAACCGTCACGGCTTAGGCTTACACTGATATCTCTTAACAAGCCCTTAAAACTTAAAATTATGAGGGCAAAAACAAAAGAGATAATGACACTCGTAATTGTGGGTGTCATTGTACAACTGATAGCGAACGTAATAATGTGGTTAACTCAACACTTACCACATATTACAATTGCTATCAGTTGGTAATTTGGAAAGCTCCACTCGATGTATGGGTGGAGCTTCCTTTTTTCTACAGAATTCCAGAACCTTTCCATAGATATTTTACAATGTAATAATACTCACCATATCCATTCCGGTTTCACTATCAGTTCTCCATAGTACAAGCGTTCGGTGAAACTTTGCAAGAAACCATTGAAACGTTCACCGTCTGTTTGCTTGCGTGTATTGTATCGGAAAACAAACTCTTTGCAGTATTTAGACAAATGCTTCTTGCTGGTAAGGTGGTATATCCCTTTGATACCTCGCTTGATGTGACTCCAAAATCCCTCTATCGAGTTTGTATGGTAGCCGTTTATGGCATAAAGATGCTTCTTGTGGTAAACCGTCTTATGAATGTATATCCTTTTTAGTGCCGTATAAACACCCAACTCATCCGTAATGATTGTAGAACCTTTACGTACCCGTTCCTTGATGATAGGATATAAAGTTGTTTTCTGAACATTGGGTACAACTTGGGCATAAACAAGACCATCCGAAACCATGCCGAATATAGGTGTTTTTTCCTTTAGGCTACGTCCTTGTGTTCCGTTACCATGACTTCTACTTTTGCCACCCATGTATGTTTCATCCATTTGTGTCATATCATCAAAAGTTGCGTCATCATCCTTTATGTTATGACGGATACGGTGCAACATAAACCATGCTGTCTTTTGAGTAACATGAATATCACGTGCCAGTTGGCAGCTACTGATACCTTTCTTGTGCGAGAGAAACAGAAAGATAGCATAGAACCATTTCTTTAATGGAAGATTAGAATCTTCAAACATTGTACCAATCCGAACCGTAAACCGTTCACGACAATCTTTGCACTTATACAAACCCTTGAACTCTCCTTTTTGAGTGAGTTTGTAGTGGTGCTTAGATATAGAGCCGCAATGCGGACAAACAGGCTCACCATGCCACCGCATATCTTCAAGATACAATCTGCAATCCTCTTCGGTATGCAGAGTATCTATCATTTGAAGTAGTGAGTGAAATGGTTTCATGTGCGTACAATTATTGATTAATAGAGAAATTGTACACGCAATGGGCTGGAAATTTCAGTTTTGAGGAAAAATCTTAAGAACTTGCATAAGAAAATTTATCAAACTATGATTATTGGTTATTTAGTGATTCAAAAAATATTTTTACTATTAAGAAAAATATATATTCTATTAATCAAAAATATACAAATGTGAAAACTCTAACAGAAACTCTAAATGAAACTTTAGAAAACACCTTACAACTGGAAATTGCTAAAATAATGAGTGATGAACAAATAAATAAGGAGGAATGAACTTCTTTTATGATTGAACATTATAGTATTCAGTGATGTGATACACTGTTTTTCGACCTTTGTTTTTGCCTTTATTAAATAACTTAGTATATTTGTGATTTAACGATTAACAAATTAACACTATGCCAAGAAATAATAATGAAGTAGAAATGAAGACGATTAAGATTCCAGCATATATTTCGGAACCTTTAACTGAACCTACTAATGTGGTAAGTACCTATTCAGAAATGGTCAATAATATGAGAAATATTATAGATGCTTATAATAATAGGGAAGAAGACTCTAAAATTTCAAATGTTTTAAGAGGAAAAAGTATAATGAAGGAGATTCACCACATTGATTATGACCAATATTTTGATGGTGATACACCTGTTCTTTTATTACGTATTTCTGAGAAAAAACAAGGATTTACAGACTTAGCTGTTGAAGGAGTTAATACCTCAGTTGTAAAACAGGATGATAAATTGGCAACTCAATATAATTGTGCTGTTTTATATCCTAATATTGATACAAGAGGTGCTGAAACCTCAAATAACTGGATTACTTTTGTTTATATAGACCCTGGCAAGACAGATGTAGACGTAATCAGCACTGTCAAAATGGTTTTAAAACGTATTTTGAAACTCAAAATAAAGAATGTCAAATCACATACAGCAAATGAACTTATACGCAGAGAAGGTTTAATTCCAAAGTTAGTTGCTCAATATGTTATTGTTACTAATAATGAAAATGAACGATTAGACATCAGAGGTGTCCAAGTTAAGTCCACAATAAAGGAGGTAAAAAAATTTGAATACCATGATATACCAGCCGAAGATGTCGAAGAATATGTTAATAATCAAAATGATAAGCCATATTTGGAACGCAAAATTGTAGTTTCATTTGTCGATAACCAAGAGTTGAAATATGTTCATAAGCAGAACGAAGAACAAACACTGAAAGATGCTATTGAACAAATCTACAACTACGAAACAGATATGTTATTATCTGATTTCCCAAGAATGTATAATTCGGATTTTATTTTAGAGAAAGTTCGTGGAGCAGCACGTCAATTTTATAGTAATGAATGATGTTATAATAGTAATATTGAAAAATATCGGTACATTTGCTTTAACTATGTTCGGTGTTGAAATGACTATCTTTACAGTAGTCTATTCATTCATTGTATCCAAGCGTGGCTATTTTAAAGCAATAACTCATGAAGCAAAGATACAGGAAAAGCCCTCTACTTATTTGAATACAGAGCAGAAGTTTGCTATTGAGTATATGAATAAACTAAAATACTTGAATAGACATATTATCATACTTGCCATTGTTTCTTTAGTTTTGTATTTTGTTACACTATTTATTCCATATAACAACGAAGATATAATTATAGCCAAACATTATATCATAGGAGGGATATCCGCTTTATACATATTATATACATTATATATTTTGGTGAGATATCTGATTATATATAGCAAAGAAATTAAATTTTAAATCTTTGAAGTGCATAATAATACTGGATTCAATCAAATGTAAACTTGAGTACGGGAATACATTTATTTGAATCCAATATTATTTAATCAGTTGTTATATACAATCGTTGGTACAATAAAGTATATAGTTGCGTTTTCATCGGAGTCTACCGTTTTGATGAGTTGCTTGTACTTTTCGTCCTTGATACATTGCTGCAAGTCCTTGTCTATGGATTGGAGAAGCTGGCGGTTGTCTATATCCAGGATGTTGATTTCCTTAATGGATATGTCCGACATATCGGGCAATAAGGTCTTGATGATTTCGCCGTTTATATTGACGTAAGTCACTCCTTGCTTCTCGGCATAACGGTCGAACAGCGTTTGTTGGGCTGCGGCCGGCATGATGTATGCCAGTCCGGCCAATAGTACTATAAGTCGTCTTTTCATAAGGCCATGTCTTTAAGTTCGTGAATATTCTTATGGATGTCTCTTTTGATATATTTTAGTCTTTCGTGAGTGCGCAGGACGCTTTGTTCGCTCGTTTCGATACATTTGAGCGTACTTCCCAATGCTTTTTTGGCAATGAGGGTTTCTTGGGGCGTGAGTCCGTTATGCTGTTGCGGGGCATGTGTGACGCCCACGTAGCAAAGCAAGGCGGCTGCCACCGCAGCGGCCCCCCAAAAAAGAAAGAGCCTTTTACGGGAGGGTACGGCCGGTTGCCGGTCTATCCAAGCTTCCAGACGTTGTTCCATTCCGTCAGGTGGGAGGGCTTGACTTTCTTCAGCCAAGATACGGAAAAGGGTAACGTCGGCATGGCTCTCTTCCGTATGGGAAAAGAGGTGGGTCCGGAGCAGGTTCTCTTCTTCCAAAGTGGTTTTTCCTTCGTAATACCGCTTCAGTAGTTCCTGGTAATCAACTGTATTTTTTCTGTTCATGGTGGTCCATTGTTTTTATATATAGTTTTCGACGGGCGCGAGAGAGTATCATCCGGATGTGGGCTTCTTTCAACTGTACGACGGACGCAATCTCTTCAAAACTGTATCCGCCGATGTCCCTCATGACAACGACGGTGTGTTGAGGCTCCTCCAGACTATCGATATATCGGTGCAGCAATGCAGCTTCTTCCGAGTGGATGGTCTCTGTGTAAGGAGTGGATGCTGCGGCCATGGTACGTTCTGTTTTTCCGTAGTCTTCGTATGAGAGATGTCGTTTCCGTATGGTGTCGAGACACAGGTTCTTGACGCTTGTTACGGCGTATGCCCGGGCATCGAGGATTCCGTCCAGTGTATCCCGTTGCTTCCATAGTTTCATATAGGCTTCCTGTACCATGTCTTCAGCGTCTTCCGGATTTCCTAATATCCGGTAGGCCGTGCGATACATGGAGGCAGACAACGGCAGATAGGTCTGTTTGAAGGTTTCTTTGTTCATGCGTGGGCTATGTTTTTATAAGGAAGACGCAAGGGAAGCGTTTTTGCAACAAAGAATATAAAAAAACTGCGGCTGTCTTTTTTAGAGAGACGAATGCCGCAGTTTTTGAAACGGATGCCGGAAATGTATCCGGTAAAAAGTGTCCGGCTATCCTTGCGTAATCAGTTGAAATAATAAATAAAGATAGCCGTGCCCTCCAATGCTTTCTTTCCGGTCTCTTTGATGTCCATCGTGAATCTGATTTCGGCCTTGACGGCACCGCGCAGGTTGGCCAAGGATTCGAGTTTCGTGCTCAGGCGCAGGCTTTGTCCGCTGAGGACGGCTTGGCCGAATTTCATCTTGTCGATACCGTAGTTAATCATCATCTTCAGGTTGTTGACCTCGATGATTTGGTTCCACAGATAGGGCAGGAGGGAGAGGGTCAGATAACCGTGTACGATGGTGCTCTTGAACGGGCTTTCCTTTTGGGCACGTTCTACGTCCGTGTGAATCCATTGATGGTCCAAAGTGGCATCGGCAAAGAGGTTGATACGTTCCTGGTCTACCTGCAAATATTCCGATTCGCCCAAGGGCTGCCCTACATATTTTTCAAAATCTTCGAAAGAATTAATTACTAATTTACTCATGTTTCCTGAGATTTAAGTTCATGTAATTTGTTATTTGTAAGCAAATATACAGAATAATGTGTTTCCGGACAATAATCCGGCTGTTTTTTTGTCTTTTCCTCTCCGGAAATTTTAGAAAAAAGTCTTTCATCTTTCAGGATATGTTGTAAATATCTCGTTTTAAGCATATTAGTATCCTGAAGGATGGAGGTGCCATCTTTCAGCCCACTTTCAGGTGATGGGCGGCTACCGTTGTGCGCCAAACGGAAAATCAATCTAAGGCGAGTGATTTTTCAATCTAAGCCGAATGATTTGCAGATCTGCGCCAAACAAAAAGCGGCGTTCGGCTCAGCTTGTAGCTGACATGGGCTGAAAGACGACAGGTTGAAAGTTCAGGATGTATCCAGTTTGTATTGAGACAGTTACGGTGTATCCTGAAAGATGAAAGGTATTTTCCGGAAAAGTATGGAAGAGGGAAAGGCATGGGGAGTGTCGAGTTCGACGGCTATCCGGTTTCTTTGAGGAAGGACGACACGGAGAAACGCAGAAACGTGCACTAATGTGCGGAAATGTGCACAAACGAGCGGAAACACGCACAAATGTGCAACCTCCGCCGTGCGTCCCCCTAACTTTGCCGTAAAAAAACGAAGCACATGGAACTGAAACAAATCGTAAGGAGGGCGGTACGTCGATGGGCGGAGAAAATCGCGAGTAAGCGAGCGCAGAGGCAAGCTCACATGGTTCTGCCGAGTGGGAGCGATTTATCAAAAAGGAAAGCCGGACGTTTGGGAGTTGCCGGAAGCATGGCCGGTCATATCGGAGAAACAACAGTCGCCGAATCGCGACCGGAAGCCTCCATAAGTTTGCCCTCTCGGAAGGTAGAAGCCCACGACGCGAAAGACAACGCGCCTGCCCACCTTGACCGTCGGCTGGCCGCTTTCGTGGAAGAGCGTTACGACCTGCGCCACAACCTGCTGACGGGGCAGGCGGAATTCCGCCCCAAGGGACAGGATGCGGCCGCTTTCCTCCCCCTCACGGCACGCGCCCTCAACTCCCTCTGCCTCGCCGCCCACGAGGCGGGCATCCCGTGTTGGGACCGCGACGTGTCGCGTTTCGTGGCCTCCGACCGCCTGCCCGACTATCATCCCTTCCGCGATTATTTCGACCGCCTGCCGCCGTGGGACGGAGAAGACCGTCTCGACGCACTGGCACGGCGCGTGTCGGACAGTGCGCTGTGGGTGAGCGGATTCCGCCGGTGGATGCTGGCCGTGGCCGCGCAGTGGATGGGGATGGGGGACGACCATGCCAACAGCGTGGCACCGGTATTGGTGAGCGGGCGGCAAGGACTGGGAAAGTCCACATTCTGCCGCAACCTCCTGCCACCCGAACTGTCCGCCTATTACACCGACAGTGTGGACGTGGCGAACACCGCCCGTATGGAACAGCTTTTAGTGGAAATGGGACTCATCAACCTGGACGAGTTCGACCGCATCCCCGTCCGCCGCCATCCGGCCTTGAAGAACGTGATGCAGCTCACCGACCTGCACGTGCGCAAGGCTTACCGGCGCGACACGCTACGTCTGCCGCGCATCGCCTCCTTCATCGCCACGTCCAACAGCCATGAACTGCTTTCCGACCCTTCAGGCAGCCGCCGTTTCCTCTGCGTGGAGGTGGAGCGACCCATCGACAGCACGGACATCGGACATGCCCAAATCTACGCCCAACTAAAAGCCATGCTCCTCGGTGGCGAACGTCATGGGTTCACGGCGGAAGAAGAGGCGGAAATCCAACGTGCCAACGTGGCTTTTTACCGCACTTGCCCGGCGGAAGAGGCTTTTGCCCGTCACTTCCGTGCCGCCCGTCCGGACGAAGAGGCCCTGTCCGTTTCCCTTCCCGAGCTCATCGCCCTGTTGCGTAAGCGTCAGCCGGGCACGCTCACGGGCATCGGCATGCAGGAGTTCAGCCGCGCCCTCGTGGCCGCAGGCGTGGAACGGAGGCACACGGAAAAGGGTAACCGTTACCGGATTGTGCCGTTGGAGATATGAGCCAACCCACACAAGAAGAGACCGTAACTATGTAGTCGGAAACTGCACAATGTGTTCAAGAAAGAACCGGACAAATGCTTTAATAATGGGGCGTATGTGCAGTTAGTTATCTTTGCTACACATACGCCTGAAATAACATTCGCAGTTCTATCCTAAAATTATCTTAGTCGTATTTGGTCAATGACCACTCCTTCGTCCAATGCCGTAATCTTGATGCGTCCTTTTCTGCTGCCGGAGGGGAAGCGGGCGGTTTTGACGGCTTGTGCCCGCAGAATGTTGACTTTCCACTCTTCGCTGTATTCTGCGGTTTCGCAGTCGAACACCTGTGGCTCACGGTCATCCGTGGAGACGGCGAAACGCAGTTTTCCGCCTTCTACGGCATGGGTCGGTACGAGGCATACCTCTACGGTCAGGCTGTCTTTCCGGAAGTTTCGGTATTCGTATTCCACTGTTCCACCCTTACCCAAGTAAATGGCTTTCCCAGAATGTCCCAGACCGTCGATGACGGTATGCACGCCTGTCACGGCATCATGTTCCGTGCCGTTCCACGACTGTAGCGGGGCAGGGGAGGACACTAAGGCCATGGATGATGCAGTGTGCTTGACCTTGCCGAATACGGGCAGTCCGCGAGGGGCTGTGCTGATGATGTGGTTCCATTTGCCGTCGAGCAGGGAGTTGAACTGCCGGGTCAGGGAAACGATGCTGTCGTATGCCGCGTCGGACTTCTTCCATAAAGAAGCACTGTCGGACGGGGTGTGGCGGGCAAACTGTGCGTAGAGCATCTTTTTGTTCATTTCGTTCGAGGCTTGTACGGGATACTGGATCATTTCAAAATAAGCCTCTTTGCGGTTGGACGGAACGGTCGCATACAATTTTTCCACCCGGTCTGATAGTTTTTTGAATTGTTCGAGGCGTTCGTTGATTTCCTCCGTAGACCATGGCAGGTCGGCGATTTGTTCGTGCCGCTTGTCGTATGTCCGCGTATTACCCATGAATTCCGGTTTGCGGATGTGGGAGAGCAAGTAGAAATCTTTCATGAGAGGTAAGAGCTCCTTTCCCGTTTTCTTTCCGAACGTTTGGTTCAGCCAGTTGCCCAGATGCGAGAATACAACTCCGCTTCCGTCCTTGCATCCGGAAAGGTTGATGTCCCAAGCCATATCGAGGAAGAGCTCGGTCAGGTATTCGGACGGCTTGATGTCTCCGACGTTGAGTACCCATATCTTGCGCATATTCCGGTCGTAAGCCGTTTTCATCTGTTGATACATCAATGAGGGCTGTACGATACCGAGCCAAAGGAAGTCGTGAGGCTCACCCCAGTATGAAGTGTGGTAGTATACGCCGTTTCCGCCCGTGCGTTTTCTTTCTTTCTCATCGGGAAAGTGACGGATGTAGCCGAAGTTGTCGTCCGGCCATACCAAGGTGATGTGGTCAGGCACTTCCAATCCGGCCCGGTACACGTCCAATACTTCTTTGTAGGGGACGAACTGTTGCGGAATCTTTTTACTGTCCGGATGAATGTACTGCCGGAGCAGGCTGTCTTGTACTTGCAACACTGCATTCAGGGCATCTTTGTACTCATGGGTATTTTTTACGCCAATCATCCTTCCGTCATGTTTGCCCCGCATGCCCATTGTGAAGATGTTATCCGAATGTTCCAGTTCTTTGAGCCGGTCTGTCCAGTAATCTACTACGGCCTGGCGGTTCTTGAGAAAATTGTAGTCGCCTTTTCCGGCTAAGTCCCATTCCGTAGCCGAGTTGCGCATCATGGGTTCGCAGTGCGAAGTGCTGACCACCATGCCGTAGCGTTCCGCCATTTCCCGATTGCCTTCTACGAAATAGAAAGGCATGGTCACTTCGTGCATGGCAGGCCAAATGGTGTTGGCACGTAGCCGGAGAAGCAGCTCGAAGACTTTGGCGTATGTTTTCGGGCCGACTTGTCCTTTGAAGCGTCCTTTGACCGGATATCGGGTTTGAGCTTCCGGTTCGAAGTTCTTTGTAGACCACGGTGTCAGCCCCCAGTCTTCGTCGTTGAGGAAGATACCTCGGAACTGCACGGAAGGGGCTTGCTGCCCCTCTTTGATTTCGGAGACAAGGAAGCGGTCGCGCTTGTCGGGAGTCACGTCCGCCCACCATTCCCACGGAGAAACGCCTATCATGCGTGAAATTTCCAAAAGGCCGTAGGCCAACCCTTGTGCATCGCTTCCGGTGACGAGAACTTGCTTTTTGCCTAACTTGCGAATTTGGAATGCTTCCCATTGCCCCATGATGGGAGGGAGGTCTACTTCATTTCTTTTCAGGTAAGCCTGCATTTCCGGATTGTCGACCGTTCCGGCCACGATTTCTATGTCATGTCCCGGAGCAGAGGCGGGAACCAGTCGGGCATCGAATACGTTCTTTACGTCCTTTTGCAGGATTTCCAATGCGGTGTGTACCACTTCTTTCTCTTCTTTACCTACGAAGATTTCCGTCTGGCAATCCTTTTCAAACAGCACTTGTGCAGAAACCGGTGCACACGTTAGCATATATATGCTCAGTAACCAGAAGATATTTTTCTTGTGCATGGTCGTTTTTTGTTTTTATTTTATTGTTCCTTTTGTAGGTATAGGTTTTTCAAAAGTACGATTTTAACCGGTATTTGCCAAGTCTGGCGTGGTATTTCTTCTTTTTTTGTGTACCTTTGCACATTATATTATTAAAACAGATTGTCATGACCCCTATATTTATAGCCGGTCCGTGTGTGATTGAATCCGCTGATTTGTTGGACGAGGTGGCGTGCGAGCTGGTTCGGATAAAGCAGAAATTTAATATAGAGATTTACTTTAAGGCTTCTTTTGATAAAGCCAACCGCACTTCGGTGCATTCTTATCGGGGCCCCGGATTGGAGAAGGGTTTGCAGATGTTGGGCGACGTGCGTGAGAAGCACGGCCTTAAACTTCTGACGGATATCCATGAAAGTTTTCAGGCTGCTCCGGTGGGCGAAGTGGTGGATGTCCTACAGATACCGGCCTTTTTGTGTCGTCAGACCGATTTGTTGGTGGCGGCAGCCCGTACCGGTAAGATTGTCAACATCAAGAAAGCCCAGTTCCTGTCGGGACTTGACATGAAATACCCCGTGGAAAAAGCGCAGGAGAGCGGAGCAAAGGAGATTTGGCTGACCGAGCGCGGCAATATTTACGGTTACAATAACCTGGTGGTGGATTTCCGTAATATTCCGGATATGAAAACCTTTGTGCCCCGTGTGGTCATGGACTGTACGCACTCCGTACAACGTCCCGGTGCGGCAGGCGGAAAGACTGGCGGAAACCGTGAGTTCGTGCCGGCCATGGCCTTGGCGGCGAAAGCGTTCGGTGCGAACGGATATTTCTTCGAGACGCATCCCGATCCGGAGAAAGCCATGAGCGACGGCCCGAATATGTTGTATCTGAAAGATTTGGAAACCGTAATTGCATCATTGCTATGAGCCCAGTGAAAGATATTGCCGTCAAGTGCTTCCGCGACGAAGCCCAGGCCATTTTGGATTTGATACCTCAGTTGGATGAACATTTCGATGCAGCGGTGGATTTGATGCTCCGTTGTACCGGAAAGGTAATTATAACAGGAGTGGGCAAGAGCGGGCATATCGGTGCCAAGATGGCCGCTACGTTGTCAAGTACGGGAACACCGGCTTTTTTCATCAATCCGTTGGATGTCTTCCATGGCGATTTGGGGGTGATGACGCCCGATGATGTCGTCATAGCTATTTCCAACTCCGGCCAGACCGACGAACTCCTTCGTTTCATTCCTTATTTATTGGAACATCATATTCCTTTGATTGGTATTTCCGGAAATCCCGATTCTTTGTTGGCCAAGTATTCCACGTGTCATTTGGTGGTCAAGGTCAGCCACGAGGCTTGTCCTTTGAATTTGGCACCGACGTCTTCCACTACGGCTACTTTGGCCATGGGTGATGCTTTGGCCTGTGCGCTCATCGAGATGCGTCATTTTCAGGCTAAGGATTTTGCACAGTTCCATCCCGGCGGGACGTTGGGCAAGCGTCTCTTGACCACGGCGCATGACGTGATGCGCAGCAACGACTTGCCGGTCATACCTCCCGGAATGAAGTTGGGCGAGGCCATTATCCATGTGAGCAAGGGAAAGTTGGGATTATGTGTGGCGCAAGTGGATGGTAAGGTTGTCGGATTGATAACGGACGGCGATGTGCGGCGTGCTATGGAAAGTTTGCAGGATAAGTTCTTTAACGTCCCGGTGGAGCAGGTGATGACGCGTACGCCGAAATGCGTGTCGCCGGATACCAAGATTGCCAAGATTCAAGATATTATGCACAATAACAAGATACATACGGTTTTGGTCGTGGATGAAGACCGGCATTTGTTGGGGGTGGTAGACCACTTCAGTTGTATGTTCTGACGGGCGGGTAATGGTATGAATCTTATAAAAAAGGATAGAATGCCTCGGCCCGGGTCGAGGCGAGGAAGCGATTATGAGTAAGTGGCGTGTCATATTCTGTGGCGTTTTGCTGTCGATGGGGCTTGTGTCTATGGCACAGGCAAGCTTGAGCGATTCTCTTACGGTAGAGGATTTAAAGGAAAACGGTGTGTTGTTTACGCCCCACAACCGCGTGACGTTGTTACCGAGCGGCGCGGAAAAGTTTGAAGACATGTTCAAAGCCATAGAGCAGGCCCGTCATTATATCTATCTGGAATATTTCAATTTCCGTAGTGATTCTATCGGAAAAGCGTTGTTTACCTTATTGGATAAAAAAGTACGCGAAGGGGTTAAAGTCAGGGTGATTTACGATGATTTTGGTAATGTCAGCAACGACCGTCCCTTGCGGAAAAGACATCTAAGGCAATTAAAGAGCCGTCATTTTGAAGTAGTCGTATTCGATCCCATCGTGTTTCCTTGGGTGAACCATGCCTTGCATCGTGACCATCGCAAAATTGTGGTTATCGACGATAAGGTGGTGTACACCGGAGGGATGAATGTGGCCGACTATTATATCCATGGCCGTCCGGAGTTCGGTAAATGGAGGGATATGCACATGCGTCTGGAAGGTGATTGTGTGCCTCTCTACCGACGTATATTCTGTGAGATGTGGGAGCGTTGTACCGGCGACAAGATAGACAGTTTGGAATACCAGACGGACAGTCTGGCCTTCCAGACCGACTTCCGGGGATTGAAAGAGACGGACTGCGCGGATTCTTCCGGCGTTCTTTTGGGTGTGGCTAATCGTGAGCCGAAGAGGAGTCCGGCTATTATCCGCAGGAGTTATATAGACGCAATCGACAATGCGCAAAAACGGATACAGATTGTAAACCCTTATTTTACTTTGGTGCCCAGTGTGAAGAAGGCCTTATATCGTGCGTTGAAGCGCGGAGTGAAGCTTGAGGTCATGTTGTCTACCAAATGTGACGTTCCCGTCATGCCCGATGTGGCGGCCTACCATGCCAAAAGGTTGATGAAGCGAGGGGCCGACATTTATTATTATGAAGACGGGTTCCACCATTCGAAAGTCATGATGGTGGACAGCACGTTTTGTACGGTGGGGTCGGCCAATCTGAATAGCAGGAGCTTGAAGTTCGACTATGAAGTGAACGCTTTTATCGTCGATTCCTGTACGACTCGCGAATTACAGTCTATTTTCGAGGTAGACAAATACCATTCTACGTTACTCACTCCGGAGAATTGGAAAAAGCGGCGCTCTTTCGGACGCCGCTTTATGGGATGGTTCTACCATCTTCTCATTCCCCTGATTTGATTTTTACATTCAGCTTTCCGGTTTCGGTTGGAGAATGTCCCGCATCAGGCTGATGTCCAAATCGTTCAATCCGTGTAGGAGCAATTCTTTCCGGTCTTCGTCAAAGGGGGATAGCAAAGGCTGTGTCGCATCCTTCCTTTTGCTGCGGTAGAGTTGGAGGTAGTTCCGGTAATGGGCGATGGCTTCCGTCGTTTGCTTCAGGCACCATGCCGTATGTCCGGCATTGAGATAGTCTTCCCACGTCACCTTATCCTGTTGCAGTATTTTCCGGTAGTACTTGTCTGCCTGTTCCAGACGTCCCATCTTGAAGTTGCACCAGGCGATGGCTCTCCACGACGGTACCACTCTTTCCCCTTTGTATTCCAATTCATAAAAACGTTGGGCGGCTTCTTCGTAGCGTCCGAGCTGCATCAGGCATAATCCGATTTCCGAAATCAGGCGGGTGTCGCCCGGGTTCATCTCTTCCAAGCTCTTCAGGCAGTCGAGTTCCTGTTCATAGCGTCCCAAGGCAGAATAACACAGATACATTTGTTTCAGAATCCATTCATTGTCCGGACTCAACAGGTCGGCTTGCTGATAATAGTATATGGCCTTGCTCGGCCGGTCGGTATGCTGATAGCAAAAGGCCACTTTTTGTAGCGTTTCGGCATCTGCCGTTTCGTGTTTGAGTGCCTCTTCCATGTAGGCAATGGCATCCTGGTAATATTCCCTTTTCATAAGGAATGAGGCCATCTCGCGCAAGTAAGCCGGTGTTTTCAACATGCTTTCCAATACTGTATAACGGGTGAACAACTGGTCTCTTTTGAACGGGTCGTCGAATTGTGTCTTACGCGGATGAAGTTTAAAGAAACGGTACAAATCCTGCAAATAGCTACGGTAGACGGAACCGATGTTCATGCTTTCCTTGGCTACATCCCGGAGACCTTCTTCGTTGCCTTCTATCTGTGAGCCGATTTGGGAAATCATCATATCCCGTTGCGAAGGGGCTATTTGGTTGAGCATCATGCAAAGCGAATATTTGTCCGATTCGCAGAAGTTACCGGCTTCCATAAGCATTTGTATCGGATTGTGCCGTATACCCGGAGGGAAGATGCTTTTCACTTCCGGCCGCCGTCTGTTGAATGGCGTGAACCAGTGTGCGACGGATTGGAAGAACGAGAAGCCTTTGAGCGCGGAGAAGGTTCCCAAGTTGATGTCTATCCCTTCCTTACCCATGGCAATGATTTCTTTCATGTTGTCGGCCAACTGTTTGTTGCCCCGCATCTTTTCCCATTCCGCATTCGGTTCTCCACGCAAGGCCTTCGCCAAATCTTCCTCCATTTGCTCGAATCCCATTTTATTGCGTTGATAGTTCCGGCTTCTGAGTAAATCGGGAAAGATTTCATTTTGCAATTTCCTTTCGGCCTTAGCCGTTTCCAGACTGAGCAGGAATTGCTGTTGCAGGAGGATGAGTTCCCCTTTGAGGTGTTCGTCCTGTGCCAGCAATGATAGTCCGTCCGAGAGGTCGGGATAGTAGACAAAGCGCTTTTCGTATTGCATGTAGGTCCACACGGCGGCCGTCATGGCCCGTGCGCGGACTTTCGTATGCTCCGTTCGACAGAAATGAAGCAAAAGGCGGTATTTTTGCGGGTCGAAATATCGTTGTATGTTCAGCATGACGGCACTGATGAGCAAGGCTTGTTCATCGATGTCCTGCCGTTCTATGAAGCTTTTCAGTTTCTCCGCGTCGGCTGCATGGAAAAGAGGAGCGGTCCAGATATACTCGAACAGCCTGTCGTATGCGTTGTAGAAACTGTTCTCCTCAGCTTCTCCCGTAGAGGTCTTCCCGCGCTCCTCTGACAATTTTTCCCGTAATAAATCGGCCGTTTCGAGCCATTGGTCGAAAGAGGTCGTCTGGTCGGCGTCACAGCGATTGTACGTTTCCGCGTACAGGTCGTTTTCGTAACGGACATGGTAGAGCCGTGCGGACTTGTCGAGCAACGTGAACGCTCGGTGAGTCAGGTTGCGGTGTACAAGAGCCTGTTGAGGGTCCGTGCCTCCCTGTGATATGAACGTGAGCATCATGCCATAGTCCTGTTGTACGGATTCCAGTTCACGGTTCAGTTCCGGATTCTCGGTGTTGAACAAAATCCCCCGGATACAGTTCAGGGCATCGTGCATGCGGCGTGAGGCAAGTGCCTCTACGGCATCTTGATAAAGAAGTTCAAAGCTTTTCCTATCCATAAGTTTAAGGGATGAATGGTGTGTGGATGAGCGTGTCGCCCGTATATTCAGGCGTAATCAAATGTCGGTAAGTCAAAAAACGGAGAGCTGTGGCCACGTTGCCTTTTTCCGCCTTTTGGGCTTGGGGATAAGCCGGTATTTTCAGAGAATCTATCGTTTCCGGTTCTACAGGGTAGCCGAGCAGGATGTTCCGTATGCTGTCCGTTTGTTCCTTGCGGTTAATTTGTTCCACGGCTTTGTTGTAGCCTTGCAGCAGCAAGCGCATTTGTTCCGATTTCCTTTTGTCGGTCACAACGTCGGACGATACCATGAAAGCCATGAGCCGTATGTGTGGCTTCCGGCTGTCGTAGATGCTCCTATGGCCTTTCAGCTTGGCTTGTGTGATATACGGTTCGGGAAGGAAAGCCGCATCTATCGTGGCATTGTTCAGCATGTCGTACCGGAGCCGGATGTCGTTGATTTGGGGATGGTAGACCGTAGACGGTTCCAGACGTGCCTGCCCGATGACCGTGTCTAACAACAGGTCTGTCACCGAGTGGCGGGCCATGGCCACCATCCGTTCCTTTAGATGCTTGGTCTGTCGTATGCGTCTGCTTTTGGCCGTCAACAATTCATGATGTCCGTCCGCCTGCATGAATACGTACAGGCCGGTGCCTTTGCTTTGCATCCATGCCGCACGAATCAGATCCGTGTAGGACACGTCCACGTGTCTGCGGGCGAAAGCCGTATCACAGTCCATTTGGGCATTGAAAGTTTGCAGGCGGATGTCCAGGCCTAATTCTTTGAACAGTCCGCACCGCTGGGCATAGTAGAACGGCAGGCAGTCCAAGGTCGGCATCAAGGCCACCTTAAGGGCTAAGGAATCTTGACGCGTTTTCTCGGTCTGTGAGGTAGCCGTATCGTTCTGTCCGGAGTGGCATCCGCAAACGATACCTAACAAGAGGAGTAGGGGAATTAACTTCTTCATGGAGTTTTGGAATGAAGAAGGGCAACCCGTATGCACAAGTCGCCCTTCGTATTTCAGAATGTCCGCCGGGACGGATTAACCTTTGATGGCTGCGATACCCGGGAGGATTTTGCCTTCGATGGCTTCGAGCAGAGCACCGCCGCCCGTAGAAATGTAAGAAACCTGGTCGGCCATGCCGAACTTGTTGATACATGCTACGGAATCACCACCACCGATGAGTGAGAACGCACCGTTTTTGGTAGCTTCGGCAATAGCTTCGGCAATGGCGTGCGAACCGGCTGTGAAGTTATCGAATTCGAATACACCAGCAGGACCGTTCCACAGAATCGTCTTGGCTCCCTTGATGGCTTCGGCAAAAGCTTTCTGAGTAGCCGGACCTGCGTCCAGACCTTCCCAGCCTTCGGGAATGTCGTTAGCCGGAACCACTTGTGTGTGTGCGTCATTGGCAAAAGCGTCGGCAGCCACGCAGTCCGTACCCAATACGAGGTTTACGCCTTTGGCCTTCGCCTTTTCGATGATATCGAGAGCCAACTGCAATTTGTCGTCTTCGCAGATGGAGTTACCGATCTTGCCGCCCTGGGCTTTGGCAAAAGTATAAGTCATACCGCCGCACAGAATCAGGTTGTCCACCTTGTCCATCAGGTTTTCGATGATACCGATTTTGGTAGAAACCTTAGAGCCGCCCATGATGGCCGTGAACGGACGTTTGATGTTGCTCAATACGTTGTCTACAGCGTTCACTTCTTTCTCCATCAGATAGCCGAGCATCTTGTTGTCGGCATCGAAATAGTCGGCGATGACAGCCGTAGAAGCATGTTTGCGGTGAGCTGTTCCGAACGCGTCGTTTACGTAGCAGTCTGCGTATGAAGCCAATGTCTTGGCAAACTCTTTCTGAGAAGCCTTCATGGCCTTTTTGGCATCTTCGTAAGCAGGGTCTTCCTTGTCGATGCCTACAGGTTTGCCTTCTTCCTCAGGATAGAAGCGGAGGTTTTCCAACAACAGCACTTCGCCCGGTTTCAATGCTGCGGCAGCGTCAGCGGCCTTGGCGCAATCGGGAGCGAATTTTACGGCTACGCCCAATTTCTCTGAAACGGCGTCTACAATCTGGCTCAAAGAAAACTTCGGGTTCACTTTGCCTTTCGGCTTGCCCATGTGGCTCATGATGATGAGCGCACCGCCGTCGGCGAGGATTTTCTTCAGCGTAGGCAATGCTCCGCGAATACGGGTATCGTCTGTAATCTTACCGTTCTCATCCAAGGGGACATTGAAGTCCACACGTACGATTGCCTTCTTGCCGGCAAACTTGTAATTGTCAATAGTCATAATTTTAAATCTTTATTTAAAGGTTTTCTGTCGTTTCCTTCTTAATATAATGCTTTTACAGCACTGCAAAATTATACTTTTCCGTCCATATTTGCAAGAAAGCCGATCCTTTATTTGCGGAGGACGGGTTACGTTTTCACGCGGTGTTTCCGCCCGTCATGCCACGGGTTGTTTACGGTTGGGCGGAAGGGCGTGCCGCTCCGTGGGTACGCAGGTAATGCCGGCATATCATTTTCAGTCCGCAGACCTCGCATTTGGGCGTACGTGCCGTGCAGGTATAGCGTCCGTGCAGGATGAGCCAGTGGTGGGCTTTGGGGATAATGGGGTCGGGGAAATAGCGTACCAGTTGCTTTTCCACGCTGTAAGGCGTGGTACAAGTATCCGGGACGAGTCCGATGCGGTGACTCACGCGGAACACATGAGTGTCTACGGCCATGGCGGCTTTTTCAAACACGACGGCTTGGATGACGTTGGCCGTCTTACGTCCTACGCCGGGCAGCTTGACCAACTCATCCAAATCGGAAGGAACCTCGCTGTGGTAGTTTTCCACCAGCATGCGCGCCATCCCTACCAGGTGCTTGGCTTTGTTGTTGGGATAACTCACGCTACGGATATATTCATAAATGGTTTCCGGCGTGGCGGCGGCCATGGCTTCCGGAGTGGGGTAGTCGCGGAAGAGCGGAGGGGTAATCATGTTGACCCGTTTGTCCGTACATTGGGCGGAAAGTATGACTGCTACCAACAGTTGGAACGGGTCGTGGTAGTGCAGTTCGGTTTCAGCCACGGGGATTGCTTGTTCAAAATAAGCAATGACGCGGTCATAGAGTTCTTGCTTTTTCATTTTCTCTTGCTGTTTACAGGCAAAGACAGGACAAACCGAATGCCGTGAAGCTGGCTTCAGATTGCCGAGATACAGCCTATTTCGTGCAAAAGTAAGGAAAATATGCGAGGCTTGCTACTTTGCGGAACGGAAAAAACTGCATGATAGTCTAATTCTTTACAAAAAACAGGGCGCAAGAGGTTCCCGTACGAACGTCGGGAGGTCGTAAAAACGTTTGGCTGAGATTGACTTTTCAATCTCAGCCAAATGATTTTTCATTCGGCGCAGAAATATTTTCTGTTCTGCTGAGGCAAATTTTATGTTGTTATTTGATTGAAAATCAGAAGTATGTAAGATGGTCTGTGTTTTTCCTTTTTACGGGTTTGGACGAAAGGAAAAAGATAGACACAGATTCAACTCCGGTTCATCGCCTGTAAGGTTGTTCCGTATTCTTCTATTTGTGAGAAGTATTTCCAGTGCTGGTCTTGTTTGTATTTCTCTGTAGAACCTTGCGGGACGTGGATCCGGCAAACGTTGAACCTGATGCCTCCGAAGGTGTCGGCATGGATGGAGGCCGGTTCCGCAGCTTGGCAATAAACGGTTTTCAGGCCGGCACAGCCGTAAACGGCTTTTTCGCCCATCATATAAAGTGAAGACGGAAGGTGGAGTTCTTTCAGTACGAAGCAATTCATGAGGCATTTGGACGGAATGATTTCGCATCCCTCCAATATGCGCAGGACGGAAAGGCTGTGGGGAAGGTAATAGTTTGTTTCCTTTCCCGTTTCGTTATCCTGGCTTATTTTCCGCATCTCGATGTCGGGGGTAGTCCCGAAGAGTTCGCCGAAGTTGGAGAAGGTGGCCGGAGTGCCGCAGGCCGGAAAAGGGACGGTCAGAGTCTTTAGCGAGCGGCAGCCTGAGAATATGTGTTTGCCTAAATGATGTACGGAGTGAGGAATGGTTATTTGTTCCAACGCATGGCAGTCGGCGAAAACGCGGTCGCCGATATGGACGATTTTGTCCGGAATGTCGATACGTGTAAAGCCGTTGCATCCTTCGAATGCGGAATTGCCGAGATAGACCACGGAGGAGGGCAGCGAGACAGAAGGGAGGGAAATACAGCCGGTAAAACTGTTGCTTTTGAGTTGCAGCAGTCCCTCGGGGAGCTTTACTTCCGTCAGGCTTTTACAATTGGCAAACACTTGGCTTCCCAGCAGGATGGCATTGTCGGGTATGGATATGCGGGTAAGGCCGTGGCAAGAACAGAAAGCGGCTTTACCTATACTTTTGAGTGTGGCGGGCAGGGTGAGTTCCTGCAAGTGGTAGCAATGCGCAAAAGCGTAGTCCTTGATGTGTTTCACTCCTTCGGGCAGAAGAACGGAGGTCAGACTTTTACAATAGGCGAAGGCGTGCTGTCCTATGCCTGTCAGTGTGTCCGGAAGTTGGACACTCGACAGTGACTTGCAGTAACTGAAGGCCTGGAAGCCGATGTAAGTGATACCGTGGGCGACGACCACTTTCCGGATATGGTTCAGATGGCTTTCCCACGGAACTTCTTTTTCGCCGAAGAAATCGTAAAGGGGGCCTGTGCCGGTGATGCGGAGTTCTCCGTTTTCCGGATTCAGGCTCCATTGAGCATGATCTCCGCATGAACCGGAATACGATTCGTGGGAGGATGATTCTAGCCTTTTGGGAAAGAATATTTGTGAAAGGATGTTTTTGACTTTAGCCATTTGTCTATGCTGATTTGATTTATATTCCATCATTTATTGCCCGTTATATATTTGTGGAGAAAAAGGGATTAAGAGTAGAAGGCAATACTTGATATAAATATTGCGCAGCTTCCATCCCGTTTTTCTAATGTTGAGGTCCTGAGAAAACCCTAAGTCTGGAAAAACGGGAATGGAAGCCTGCGCATAACACAGGCATCCACCCGCACTTTCTCATCAGACTTGTTTTTGAAATTTCTCAGGTTTCAACATTGATAAGAATATGCAGTAAATGCAATTTTGTATCCACAAAGAGGATGCGTCCCGACGCTCCGGTCTACATCACATCGGCAAAATTAAACATTTTTTCTCTAATAGGATGAAAAAGATAAGGAAATTTTTTATGCGGATAAAAATAGTGAAAAATCCAAAGGCCGTTACAGGGAACTTTGGATTTTCCACAGGAGGGGGGATGCCCTGCGGCAATGGACTGAAATGATAGAAGTTTAATATTCAGTCTTGTCTGCCGTGTTGCGCCACAGGTCGAAAGCTGCGATGGCTTCTTCGGGCAGCAGTTCTTCCATGGCTTTCTTGCGGTTTTGACGGGGGAGAGCCAGTTCTTCGTAGATAAAGGAATCGTCGAATCCGATGTCGGCTGCGTCGTCCTTATTGTTACCGTAGTATATTTTGTCGAGGTGCGCCCAGTATATGGCACCGAGACACATCGGGCAAGGCTCGCAGGATGTGTATATTTCGCAACCGCTAAGGTCGAAAGTGCCCAGTCGGCGGCAGGCTTCGCGAATGGCGCTGACTTCCGCATGAGCCGTCGGGTCGTTGTGGGCAGTCACCCGGTTTACTCCGGTTGCGACGATTTCATCTCCTTTTACGATGACGGCGCCGAATGGGCCGCCGCCGTTTTTTACGTTTTCTACTGAAAGCTCAATGGCTTTGCGCATAAATTCTTTGTTTCCCATACGCTTTGTTTTTAGTATGTTGTGAGTGAAAAGAGAGGAACGGTATTTACGGGTTCTTCCTCCGCTTTTTGGGAATGAATACCCGAAATACGTCCCGCCACGTGTTGAAGTCCCGTTTCAGTCCGATTCCGACACCTTGAGTGGTCAGCGACGATTTGGTGAAGTAGCGGTCGTTGGTTTTGCTGTATGCTTTCAGGCTTACGTTTCCGCTTGGGGTCAACAGCCACTGCAGGTCGAAGTCGCCGATGAAGTTACCGTTCGGATTGGTGCTGTTGTCCCGGTAACCGAAATTTCCGTTGATGAGCAGGCGGTTGTTGAGCAGCCGTCCGGAGAGCAGTCCTTCTACGTCCATGTCGCTCCATCCCGTTTCGCCCGTGCTGAGGTTCGTCCCGATGTTCCAGTTGCTGTTGTTGCCGAGCAGCGTGGAAAGCATTTGGTTGAGTTGCCCGCTCAGAGTAGAGGACAACAATGACTTCATGGCCACGGAGGATTGGCTTTGTTCCGTGTTGCTGTAATCATAAGTGTAGAAACGCCCGATACCGAGGAGGTAAATCACCTGCATGTTTTTTTCTTCTTCCGTGCTGATGAGGCTGCGCACCATCTGTTTCTCGTCTTCATTGACGTTGGGCAGGTCGAAGTCGAAACTGATTTGAGGAGACTGTGCCTTTCCGCCGAGGTTCATCAGGCAGTTCACGCGTACGTTGTTTTGGCTGAAAGTGGAGCGTGCGCTCAGGTCGTTCAGCGATACGGAGGGTACGGTGTAGACGGCTTGCAGGTTGAGGTCGGCTTGGACGGGCGGACCGCCGAATACGATGGTTCCGCCGGGATTGAAAATAAAGTCCTTGCGAATGACGTCCTGCAACGAGAGCTTATAGATACCATGGTCTATGGTGTACGTGCCATACATGGTGAAGTCTCCTTTATTATAATAGTTGGCGCGGATGTTTCCGTGTCCGTTCAAGGCGATGTAGTCACCGGCTTTCGGGTCCATAAGAATCTTCATGGTGGCTTCCGGTGTCAGGTTGAGGCGGAAATTGATGCGCATGTCCGATTCCGGCTCCGGCAGGGGCGTGCCGCCTGGGGAGTGGGAATGTCCGTCGATACTGTCCTGATGGGTCTTGTAGGTGATAAACTGGTTGTCTGTCAAAGTCGTTGGAGAGGACAGGTTGTAGACGAACATGGTGTTTTCTTCGGGGCGGGCGTCGATGTTGATGTTCAGGTTGCCCGGCTGTCCGTTGAATCCGATTTTTCCGGTGGCGTATGCCGTTCCGCAGAACACTTCGTCTCCGAAATCCTTGACGTCATACCCCAGAATGTTGTAAGCGTCGATGTCGAAATCGAAACGCATGTGGGAGAGGTTGGAATGTTGGAGCACACCGTTGACTACGGCGTAGTGCTCGTCTTTGCCGGGAGTGCCTTGCCGATCATAAACCATGGCATTGCGGAAATAAATGTTGTCCGGGCGCAGAATGACGGAGTCGTTGACGAGGCGGTAGTCCACTTCGGTTGCGTTGACTTTCATTCCTCCCTCGCTGACCAGCATGTCGCCTTCCAGATTGATACCTTTGAACGGGCCGAATACGCGGGTCCATCCCGACGCTCGTCCGTGCAAACCGGTGAATATGCCGTCTGTGTAGTGGTTCAGAAAAGCCAGGTCTATGTTTTCGGTACGAATCATCAGGTCGAGGCCTCCCTTGGGGGCGGCGCCGATTCGGATGTCTCCGTCCACACTGGTCATGCTGCTGTGAGCCGGGTCTGCCATGCGTGCGTGCAGGAAAATTGCATTTTTCTCCTTCTCCCAACCGCCGTGCAAGTTCATTTCGCCCAAATAAGCTTGGTTGAAAGTGAAGTTCCGTACATGGAGGTGGGCATCCACTTCGGGGCTTTTCATCAGGTTGGCTGCGTAGGCCCGTCCGGTGGCTTGTCCGGCAAAATCCACGGTGTGGAAATTAATGATGTTGAAGATGTATTCCAGATTGATGTCTTTCAGATCGACCGTCAAGGAATCGCCCGGGTTGCCCGATACGTTACCGTTGAGAATCAGGTGACGGTCACCTTGTTCGATGGCGAATCCGTTGATGTTGACCAAGCCCGGCGCGGCATGTACGCTGGAGGCATGTACGTTCCAGACCGAGTCGTTGACGATGATTTGCGAGGGATGAAATTCGATGTCGGTGAGCATCTTCTTTTCTTCGTTTCGGGTGAACCGGGTGTCGGCCGAGATGGAACCTTGATAGATTTTTTCGGCGTGGTTGGTCCAATTCAGTCCTGTGTAGACATTGTCGTGGGCGGCGCGGGCCAGCAGTCTGAAGTCCACGGGGGCTTTGCCGATTTGCTTTTTGAAATCGACGGTACAGGTGAGGGAATCGTTGACGCGCCCGGCCAGAATCCGAATGTCGTCTAATTGCTGCCCGTTGTAGTTGAACGACGGGATGGACGCGTTGAAGTCCAGTTCCTCGGTACGGCTGTTGAAATAACCGTTGATGTGTCCGGCTTGCGGGATTTGCAAAGGGATGCCGAAAATCTTTTCAATAGGCTCCGTATGGTCGATGTGCATGTACAAGGCTACTTCGTCCGGCGTGTCTTTTTTAAGCTGAGGTGCCTTGACGAAAGACGGGATATAGGCATGGAGCAGTTTCCGGCTGTGGGCGATTAACGTGCCGAGCCTGAAATCTCCCTCCATTTCTGCACGCAGGAAATCGCTGTGGAGCGAGAGATTGCGCTTACCTTGTCCGTAGGTTGCCTTAAAACATATCGGCCCCGTGGTATAGTCTTCCTCCGATGTAGACATGCGGAAACCGTTCAGGCAGACGAGCCCTTCCATATTTTCAATGTTGTTGCCCCTGAAGTCGGCCTGTATGTCGCCTTGGAACACCGTCCCGGCATATCGGGGCGTGAGGGTGAGAGCGTGCGGGGCGAAATGGCGGACGGAAGCTTCCGCTTTAATATAAGGTGTGGATGAATGTAAGTTGACTTCTCCTTTCGTCGTAAGCGCAAGGTGAGGGTCGTTGATGTTTACGTTGCCGGCAAATCCTCCTTTTCGGTAATCCACGTCGACTGTGATGTCGTGGTAGTCGTAATGGTTATAAGACAGGCGGCCGATGGTCCCTTGAAGCGAAAGGGCAGGATAGGCACCGGAGCACAGGAGTCCTTTGCCCGATAAGTCGAAGGCCGTTTCGCCGAATTGCTTTTCCCGTCCCGTCAGTTTGCCGAGTTGGAATCCGGGAGTGTGCACTTCCGCTTCGATTTCGTTTCCTTTGGCGAAAGAGCCGGACAGGGTCATGGAACCTAAATCGGTATGTAAATTAAGATGGCTTTTGAGATGCTGGGAACGATAGGACAGGTCGCCCGTGACTTCCAATGTACCGATAGCCTGTAAATAAGGTAAAATGGAAATCTTGTCGTTTGAAGTCCATTCGGACAGTTGCTTGAAGCCGGCCGAGGTGATTCGCAGGTTCCGGATGTCGGCTTTTATCGTTCGTTGGGCCGGATTTTCGAGGTGACGGATAGTCAATGGGGCTTCGAGCACCATGCTCCGGTCGGGAGTGTAAAGTGCGAACTGGTCTATCAGGATTTGTTTGAGGTTTCCGCTGAACCGCGCTTCGGCAGCTAACGGCGGTAGCTCTTCAAGTACATGGTTTTGAACTGATTTGGGGTAAAAGGGGATGAAGTCGGCGAAAGAGAATGTTCCCTGCTCGATGCTGCCTTGAAACGTGAAATCCTGATACCGCCCTTTTCCGTTCCCTTCTTTTATATGGCGGTAGCTCATAGTGACCGGATGGAGGGCTAACCGGGAATGGGGCAGCTCGATGGTAAAATGGTCGAGCTGTGCTTTTTCCCGGTTGGCCGTAATCTTGAAAGACAGTTGTTTAAGCTGTAGGCCGGAGTGTTCTTCAAAGGAGAACTTCTTGACGTTCAGGTTCAAGGAATCCGCCGTATAGCTTTTCAGTGAAAGTGTGGCACTGATTTTGTCCAACACGATGTGGTCCGGGTTAAAACGGCCGGGAGTAGGAGACTTGTCATAACGGTGCCACGACAGTTTACCCCGCCGGACAAGTACGGAATTGATGCGAAGGTTCGGGTTGGAAGGCAGACTGTCTTTTTTCGCGAAAGTGTCTATGAGAAACTGGAAGTTCGGCTTTTCCTTCTGCGTGCGTTGGTAGAGGTGGATGTCGAATCCGTAGAGTTGGACATTTGAAATGGATATTTTGCCGTGTAGCAATGAGGTCAATTCTATTTTTGCCGACAGGCGGGCTGCTTTCAGCAAATCCTTTTTCTTCTGATCTTTAATGCGTACGTCATCAAGAATGATACGGTTGAAATATCCCAAGTCCACCCGGCCGATAGAAAGCTCTGTATGTAAAATATCTTTCAATGCTTCCGAGATGAGGAACGTGACACCTCTTTGCACTGCCGGAACGTGGAGTAGCGCAACCGACAACAGGTAGAAGCCCACGACTATACCTGCGAGTACTCTGAATATTTTCCTTAATCTTTTAATATGACCCTTATTTATGCGACAAAATTACTATTTTCTTTTTAGAATTCTTCACTTTGTCATATTTTTAATGTAATTTTGCGACGTTTTAATTAAAACCAGTTTATTTAATCCTATAATAATGGCAAATGTAATTAAATTACGTAAGGGCCTTGACGTGAATCTCAAGGGTAAAGCTGCCAAGGAGGAGTTTCAGGTGAAGAAACCGGCTGTCTATGCACTGATGCCGGACGACTTTACGGGGATGAAGCCCAAGGTAGTAGTCAAAGAGAACGACGTGGTGAAGGTCGGGGATAGCTTGTTTGTGGACAAGAACCATCCTGAAATCAAGTTTGTCTCTCCCGTGAGCGGACGGGTAACCATGGTGGAGCGTGGCGACCGTCGCAAAGTGTTGAGCGTGCGTGTGGAAGCCGATGCGGAGCAGCAGTATGTGGATTTTGGCAAGAAGAATGTGGGTCAGATGACAGCTCAGGAGGTGAAAGACCTTCTTCTGGAATCGGGCTTGTTCGGTTTCTTCAGGCAACGTCCCTACGACGTGACGGCAAATCCGTCCGACACTCCGAAAGCTATCTTTGTTTCCGCTTTCAACTCCATGCCGCTTGCAGCCGATTTCGAATATGTGTTGCGGGGACGTGAGGCTGATTTCCAGGCCGGACTCGATGCCTTGGCCAAAATGGCGAAAACTTACTTGGGCGTAAGCTCGAAGCAGACGGCTACGGCGTTGACTGCAGCCAAGAACGTGGAAATAAACTTTTTCGACGGACCGGCGCCGGCCGGAAACGTAGGCGTGCAAATCAACCACATTTCTCCTATAAACAAGGGTGAAGTCGTTTGGACACTCGGTGCGGAAGAGGTGATTTTCATCGGTCACTTGCTGAATACAGGACGTTTGGACTTTACCCGCGTAATTGCATTTGCCGGTTCGGAAGTGAAGAATCCGGCCTATTGCAAAATGACGATAGGACAGCAACTGAGCACCTTAATCGAAGGTAACGTGACGACGGGCAAGAGCCTGCGTGTGATAAACGGCAATGTGATGACCGGCGTGAAGACCTCGGCCGACGGCTTCTTGGGTGCCCATGTGACGGAAGTGAACGTGATTCCCGAAGGAGACGACGTGCACGAGATTTTCGGTTGGATCATGCCGCGTTTCAACGATTACTCTTCCAGCCGTGCTTACATGAGTTGGTTGATGGGCAAGAAGGAGTATGCGCTTGACGCTCGTGTGAAAGGCGGAGAACGCCACATGATCATGTCGGGCGAATACGACCGTGTATTCCCGATGGACATCTTCCCCGAACAGTTGGTAAAAGCCATTATCACCGGCGACATAGACCGCATGGAAGCTTTGGGCATCTATGAGGTGGCTCCGGAGGACTTTGCCTTGTGTGAGTTCGTAGACTCTTCCAAACTGGAGGTGCAGCGCATCGTCCGTGAAGGCTTGGATATGCTTCGCAAGGAGATGGCTTAATTAATTTCATCACAGGTTTAAATGATTTAAATAATGAACGCGTTAAGAAAATATCTTGATAAGATAAAGCCGAACTTTGAAGAGGGCGGCAAGCTTCACGCATTTCGTTCTGTGTTTGACGGTTTCGAGACTTTCCTGTTCGTGCCGAATACCACGTCGAAGTCGGGAGTGAACGTACATGATGCGATAGACAGCAAGCGTATCATGATTTTTGTGGTTATAGCGTTGTTACCGGCTTTGTTGTTCGGTATGTACAACATCGGGTATCAGAATTATGCGGCCGCTGGGGTGGACGGGACATTCTGGGAAATGTTCGGTTTCGGTTTGTTGGCCGTGTTGCCTAAGATTATCGTGTCCTACGTGGTGGGTTTGGGCATCGAGTTCATCGTAGCCCAATGGAAGCACGAGGAGATTCAGGAAGGTTATCTGGTAACGGGTATCCTGGTTCCGATGATCGTGCCGGTCGATTGTCCGTTGTGGATTATCGCGATAGCTTGTGCTTTTGCCGTAATTTTCGCCAAGGAAATTTTCGGAGGTACGGGTATGAACATTTTCAATGTCGCTTTGATTACCCGTGCGTTCCTGTTCTTTGCCTATCCTACGGCAATGAGCGGCGATGCTTGCTGGGTGGCTAAGGAAAGCATTTGCGGTTTGGGAAATGATTTGCCTGATACGTTTACGATGGCCACTCCTTTAGGAGAAGCGGCTACCGGTACGGTACCGGCTTTCTCTTGCGACCAGGTTATCGGTTTGATTCCCGGTTCTATCGGTGAGACCAGCGTGATAGCCATAGCTATCGGTGCAGTGATTCTTTTGTGGACTGGTATTGCCAGTTGGAAGACGATGTTCAGCGTGTTTGTCGGAGGTGCACTCATGGCTTGGATTTTCAATGTCAGTGGGATGGAAGGTAACGCCGGTGCTGCCATGCCTTGGTATCAGCATCTGGTATTGGGCGGCTTCTGTTTCGGCGCCGTGTTCATGGCTACCGACCCCGTGACTTCGGCACGCACTGAGACCGGTAAATACATTTACGGTTTCCTCATCGGTGCCATGGCTATTATTATTCGTGTGTTGAATCCGGGTTATCCCGAAGGTATGATGCTCGCCATCTTGTTGATGAACTTGTTTGCTCCGCTGATTGATTATTATGTCATCCAGAGTAATATCGACAAGCGGGCTAAACGTGCAATTAAAAAATAATAAAGGAACTATGGCTACAAAGAAATTCAAATGTAAAGTGTGCGGTTACATCCATGAGGGTGACGCTGCGCCTGAAAAGTGCCCCGTGTGTCAGGCTCCAGCTTCTGAGTTTGAAGAAATCGTGGAGGCCGGAGGAACGGAGAAACCGGCGAAGAAAGGGCTGAACACCGACGGTAATACTTATACCATTATATATTCATGTATTGTGGTCGTTATCGTAGCTTTCTTGTTGGCTTTCGTTTCCAAGGTTTTGGAACCGCAGTCGATGGCTAACGTACGTATCGACAAGAAAAGTCAGATTCTGGCTGCTTTGAATCTTCGTGATGTGGAGAAAACCGAAGTGGAAAAAACATACGACGAGGTCGTAGTGGCTGATGAAATCATCGACAAGGACGGCAACGTGGTGAAAGACGGTGCTTCCAAAGATGCGGACGGTTTTGCCGTAGAAGACAAAAACATCTCGGACAGCAACCTCCCGCTGTACGTATGTAAGGTGAACGGAGAAACCAAATATGTCATTCCCGTGACAGGTAAAGGTTTGTGGGATGCGATTTGGGGATATGTGGCTTTAAATGCCGATAAGAACACCATTTATGGAGTATATTTTACCCATAAGGGCGAGACGGCCGGTCTGGGTTCTATCATTACGGAATACGATAAATTCCAGAAGCAGTTCGAGGGCAAGAAGCTGATGAATGACGACAAGTCTGCCGTAGCCATCAGCGTGGTGAAGAAAGGTAAAGTCGTGAACGGACTTTCTGATGACAGCCGTTGCGATGCCATCACCGGTGCCACCTTGACTTCGGACGGTGTGAACAACATGCTTCATGACTGTATTTCACGTTATATGACTTTTTTAAATACTAATGAATAAAGGAGGTAAGATATGAGTAAGTTATTTTCTAAAGAGAATGGAGAAGTATTCTCGTCTCCCCTTAACCTCAATAACCCGATTGCGGTTCAGGTGCTCGGTATCTGTTCCGCCTTGGCTGTCACTTCACAAATGGAGCCGGCCATTGTCATGGGGCTTTCGGTAACAGTGATTACGGCTTTTTCCAATCTGATTATATCTTTGATACGTAAGACGATTCCCAACCGTATCCGTATCATCGTCCAGTTGGTCGTCGTGGCTGCTTTGGTAACCATTGTAAGTATGGTGCTGAAGGCTTTTGCTTACGATGTGAGCGTACAGTTGTCCGTGTATGTCGGTCTGATTATCACCAACTGTATTCTGATGGGACGTTTGGAGGCTTTTGCTATGATGAACGGTCCGTGGGAAAGTTTCCTCGACGGTATCGGTAACGGTTTGGGCTATGCTTTCGTTTTGGTGGTTGTCGGAACGGTACGCGAATTCTTCGGAAACGGTTCCCTGATGGGCTTCCAGATTATCCCGCAGAGCTTCTACGACATGGGCTATATGAACAATGGTATGATGACTATGCCGGCCATGGCGTTGATTCTTTTGGGATGTTTCATTTGGGCTCACCGGGCTTACAATGAAAGGAAAGAGAAAAAGTAATAGAATCATAACCATAAATAGAAAGAAAAAAGAATATGGAACATATGTTAAGTTTGTTTGTCCGTTCTATTTTTGTGGACAACATGATTTTCGCTTTCTTCTTGGGTATGTGTTCTTACTTGGCCGTATCTAAGAATGTAAAGACAGCATTGGGGTTGGGCGTTGCCGTAACCTTCGTGCTTTGCGTGACGGTGCCGGTGGACTATCTGTTGCAGACCAAAGTATTGGCTGAAGACGGTATCCTCGGTATGGATTTGACTTATTTGGCGTTTATCCTTTTCATAGCCGTGATTGCCGGTATCGTGCAGTTGGTAGAGATGGTGGTGGAGCGTTTTTCTCCTTCGCTTTATGCCGCATTGGGTATCTTCCTCCCTTTGATTGCCGTGAACTGTGCCATCATGGGTGCCTCACTGTTCATGCAGCAGAGAATTTCCATGGATCCGGCCACCAGCACGCAGGCTATCTCCAGCGTATGGGATTCCTTGGCATACGCTTTGGGTTCCGGTATCGGTTGGCTGTTGGCCATTGTGTCTTTGGCTGCCATCCGTGAGAAGATGGCTTATACCGACGTGCCCAAACCCTTGCAGGGATTGGGTATCACCTTTATCACGGTGGGTCTGATGGCCATGGCCTTTATGTGTTTCTCAGGTTTAAGTATTTAAAAGGAAAGGAATAGAACAATGGATATGAATTTTATTTTAGCGAGCATTGGCGTATTCCTCGTCACAATTCTCCTCTTGGTGGTTATTTTGTTGGTAGCCAAGAAGTATTTGTCTCCGAGCGGAAACGTGAATATTACCATCAACGGGGATAAGACGATTTCCGTGGCGCAAGGCGGAAGCGTGCTTTCCACTTTGGCTTCCGAAGGGATTTACCTGTCTTCTGCCTGCGGTGGTAAAGGTTCTTGCGGACAGTGCAAATGTCAGGTGGTAGAAGGAGGCGGTGAGATTCTGGACTCTGAAAAGGGACAGTTTACCCGTAAACAAATCAAAGACCATTGGCGTTTGGGTTGCCAGTGCAAGGTGAAAGGCGATTTGAAGATTAAGGTGCCCGAGTCTGTCATGGGTGTGAAGGAGTACGAATGTACGGTGATCAGCAACAAGAATGTGGCTACGTTCATCAAGGAGTTCAAGGTGCAGCTTCCGGCTGGGGCACACATGGACTTTATCCCCGGTTCATACGCCCAGATCAAGATACCTGCATTTACGATGGATTACGACAAGGATATCGACAAGAGCCTTATCGGCGACGAATACTTGCCGGCATGGCAGAAGTTCGGTCTCTTCCCGTTGAAGTGCGTCAATCCGGAACCGACCGTACGTGCCTACTCCATGGCCAACTATCCGGCCGAGGGCGACGTGTTCATGCTGACCGTGCGTATCGCCACGCCTCCTTTCAAGGCTGACCGCAGCGGTTTCATGGATGTGAACCCGGGTATCGCTTCTTCTTACATCTTCACGCTGAAACCGGGTGACAAGGTGACGATGAGCGGCCCTTACGGCGACTTCCATCCGCATTTCGACAGCAAGAAAGAAATGATTTGGGTCGGCGGTGGTGCCGGTATGGCTCCGTTGCGTGCGCAAATCATGCACATGACGAAGACGTTGCATACGACGGATCGCGAGATGCACTATTTCTATGGTGCGCGCGCGTTGAACGAAGTGTTCTATCTGGAGGACTTCTTAGGCTTGGAAAAGGATTTCCCGAATTTCCATTTCCATTTGGCTTTGGATCGTCCGGATCCTGCCGCAGACGCAGCAGGCGTGAAGTACACTCCGGGTTTTGTGCATAACGTGATGTATGAGACCTACCTGAAGAATCACGATGCGCCCGAGGACATCGAATATTACATGTGCGGTCCCGGCCCGATGTCGAAGGCTGTGGTCGGCATGCTCGACGGTCTGGGTGTAGATCCTGAATCTATCATGTACGATAACTTCGGCGGATAGTAGAGTAAAGAATACATTCTTTTTCATAGTAATTTGCGGCAAGTTTCATTGGTATACAATGGATTTGCCGCAAATTTTTGTATCCAATCGGAAGGGAGGCCATACTGATTTCTACGTTGATGTTTTGTTTGCGAAATCCGGAATTCTGCTTTCAAAATGACAGAAAAATAGGATTTAAATGAACAAGCAAATCTTCTTTTTTCTTCCATCTGTGCAGTTCAAGAGAAGGTTTTGAATACATTTTTTTGCAAATCAGGCTTGATTTTTATCTTTGTTCAGCAAAAAGGGGCATCAATTTCAGTCGAACGAAAAATCGTTCGGCTGAAAAAACACTTTTTTTGTCCGCATCTCGTATAATTCACTTCCTCACGTTGTCCGAAAAAAGACTTGAAAATGTGGAGACGAGATGCCGATACGGGCTCTTTTTTCTCTATTTCGCCTCCTTGGGTTTACGGGATTCGACTGTCAAATCGTTGTGTAAATCCGGGATTGGCTTGCTCCGCGTTGAAGCGTAGGCGCAAGCCATGGCTTTTCGTTTGGCTTTTTGAAAGTACAGGCCCTGAATGGGTGACAAACCGTTTTCTCCCCACGTGGCGAGAATCGTATATTTCCAAAAGCTTCAGCTTCGGGGTACAAATGGCGGAATCTTGCCGGGTGCGGATTGTCATTTTGACAGTATCGCAAAGCAGTGCGGATCCAGGTGCGCACTGCATCGGACGGAGGGGAAAAGCCGAAGCGGCCCTTCTTAGAATTGGAAATAGATGAACGGTTGCATTTCCGCCGTGACGAACTGGTAAGCGATGAAAACGGTCAGTACGACAACTGCGGCCATCAACGGCAACGGCATGCGTGCAAACTCAATGCGATAACGGCGTTTCCAGTTGTCCGGCAACCAATGTATGACCATGCCTAAGGCGAAGAGGGCAAACACCTTGTCGTAGGCCAGAATAATATCGCCCACGTTGGCGTTCCATGCCGTCCCCATTTGGTTCACCATTTCCGTGGCGATGCGCCATGCCGTTTCGTTGGCAATGGCCGGGTCGAGATTAGAACCCGAACGGAAGAACAGGCGCGTGAAGGTGATGAATACGAAGGTGACACCCACGGCCCATGCGTGCCCCAACCCTGAAAAGCGCCAACGCAAGCCGCTCAGCGCATACAGCCATTTGATAATCGCACTGGCCGTGATGAACAGCATGAAGACGAGCAGCAGGTTCCATATAGGCGCGGGGGCAAAGACATATAACGCTCCCGTTACGGACAAGATGAGCAACGACCAGAGCGTACGGACCACCGGCCGGAAGTCTCTCCAGAACTTGTAGACAATCATGCCCACGCCGTTCAGTCCGCCCCATATCATGAAATTGCAGCTTGCCCCGTGCCACAGGCCGCCGAGCAGCATGGTAATCATCGAGTTCAGGTTGGCCCATATCTTTTTGCGGCGGTCCGGACAGCGCAGTCCCACCGTGACGACAACGGCACCGAGCACCAGTACGCCTCCGGCCACGTAAAGGTTGCCCGAGAGGATAAGGGCCACGAACGTAATGGTCAGTATCCAGAAATACGTGCCGAAGGTGGCGTTGCGGTTTCCGCCCAAGGGGATGTACAGGTAATTCTGTAACCAGCGCGACAACGAGATGTGCCAGCGTTTCCAGAAGTTACTGCAATTCGGGGCTTTGTACGGTGAGTTGAAATTACGCGGCAGATAGAATCCCATGAGCAGCGAGAGACCGATGGCAATGTCCGTATAGCCCGAAAAATCGGCATATACTTGCAGGCTGTAGGCAAAGAGGGCCATGAGGTTCTCAAAACCGGAGAAAAGCATGGGGTTGTCGAACACACGGTCGATGAAGTTCACCGCGAGATAGTCGCTCAGGATGATTTTCTTGAGCAGGCCGTTGAGTATCCAGAACACGGCCATGCCGAATTGCAGGCGGCTCAGGCAGTACTTGCGGTAGAGTTGCGGGATGAAGTCGCTGGCTTTCACGATAGGGCCGGCCACCAGTTGGGGGAAGAACGTGACGTAGAAACCGAAATCGAACAGGTTGCGCACCGGTTTTATCAACCCGCGATACACGTCGGCCGTATAGCTGATGATTTGGAACGTGTAGAAGGAGATTCCCACGGGCAGGATGATGCGGTCTACGCTGAAGAACGGTTGGCCGAGCAACCGGTTGCCCTCGGCAGCCAGCAGGTTGGTCACTTGGAAGGAGGTGCCGCATACGGTATTCACCAAGTCCGCGAAGAAGTAGGCATACTTGAAGTAGCACAAGATGGACAAGTCGATGGTGACGCTCAGGACGAGGAAAGCCCGCTTTTGCCAACGCTTCTGCACGTGGTAGATGAGCTGGGCGATAAGAAAGTCGCTGCACGTCACGAACAGGAGCAGGCCGAAAAACAGTCCGCTCGTTTTGTAGTAGAACAAAACGCTGACGAAAAACAGGTAAGTGTTACGAAGCAACCGTTTGTTGCGGAAAAGCGCGAAAACGGCGAAGACAATGGCAAAAAAGGCCCAAAACTGGAATTGCGTGAACAACAGCGGACTGTTCGGGTCGAACGAGAATACACTTTCTATATAATGCCACAGCACGAGCAGGTTTTCTTTAATTTCCATCAGCTTGTAAATAGTCGGTTATGATTGCATTGTAGAGCATGTCGCCTATGAGGTGGTATCCTTCGGCGGTGAAGTGGATACGGTCGGGGCGCATCAACCGCTTGCCGCGCCACAAGGCGGAAGAACGCGAACCGCCCATGATATGATATTGGTCCCATACGGCGCCGCCGGTCTCGGCGGCCAGTTCTTTGAATGCCTTGGCCACGCGCGCCGTGTTGGGATTGGTACGCTTGCCGTGTCTTCTCCCAAGGTTGAGCAGGCAGTCGTTGTTGGTCACGAAAAGCAAAGCGCAATGCGGATTCGCGGATTTGAACAGGGCGATAAGTTCGCGGTAACGCGCTTTGAACTGTTCCGGGTCGAATTTCTGCGGCGGTACGTTGGCGTCGTTGATGCCGATGCCGAAAATGGCAAGATCCGGCCGGATAAGTTTCAGGTCTTCGGGCAGGTGGCGGCAACGCAGCCAGGCCGGTACGTCGGCTCCGTTAATCCCTACGGCATGATAGACCAGTCCGTCCCGGTCGTTTTCCGGAAGGATGCCTGTCAGCGTGAAACGTCCGCCCTCTCCGGTGCGGATGCGTATGTCCGCCGTGTCGCAGGCTTCGGGGTAGTGTATCAGGAAACTGTGCGTGGCAGTGTCATGTTGCGGGAGGAGGGTGTCTCCGCGATGTATGGCGTAGGGATATGCCGTGGTGTCGTTGGCATAGCCCAATATGCGCAGTCGTGTGAAATGCCAGGCGGACGTATCGCTCGGATTGAGCCGGAGCATCAGGCTGGCGGAAGGGTCGCCGGTGCTGACTGCGGCTCCGGTCAGTCCGAGGGTATCAGTGCCGTTGGGCTTGATGCACCGGCAACTTTCCCATGTTCCGGTAAAACCGATACGGTAGTTTTGGGGCGCGTTCGTCCGCAGGATGCGGAAAGGGAATACCACGCCCCGGGCGGTCATTACCGAGTCGCCCAAGGTGGAAAAGTTCATCCGCAACCGGTGGCTCAGGTATCCGGCCTGTACGTGGCTGCCCCCGATGTGGAGGATGTTTATTTTGCCTTTGCCGATGGACAGCAAGCTATCCATTTTGTGATAGAGTGTGTCGAAGTCGGCTCGTCCGGATGGGAATTGCAACGTGTTGTCTCCGTATCGGATGAACGGGTAATCGGGGAGAGGGCGTAACGCAGCTTCGCGGCGTACGGAATCATTCTTCTCATGGGCGTGGCAGCCAACCAGTAGGGCAAAGGCCGCTAAAAGCCCGGATAATATCCTGTATTTCTTCATGTCTTTCGGAGGGATATTGAAGATAAAATTAGGGGTTCAGTGAATCATGGGACACCGTGTCGGTGTGCGTAGCCTGGACGGACGGGACCTGTGTGGTATCTACCACCAGTTCCGTACTGTCCGCACTGAGTTTCAGTTTGTCTTTTCCTGTACGGAAACGATAGAATTTATGGTAAAATTCAAGCGTTTCATAGAGGATATTGCCTACGTGGCGGGCACCTTTGGGAGTGAAATGCACGTAGTCCGGTCCGGCCAGATAAGCGTCCACCCACTTCATCATGGATCCGCGTCCGCCCATGGCGGCATAAAGGTCCCAATAGGCTATGCCGCATTCTTCCGCCATGGCTTTCATGGCTTCTACCAGACGGGGCAGGATGGGGTAAGTCTGCATTTCGCCGTCTATGGAAGTGGACATGTCCGATGGGCCGATGAAAAGGAAACAAGCGTCGGGGGCCAGTTTCCGGAGATATTCAATCTGTCGTTTCAGGCCGGACATGTAATTGTCGATCCCTTCTTTCCCTTTCAGGTAAGGAACGGAATTTCCGCCATATTGCAGGATGATGAGCCGGACGTTTTCGCGTCCGAAGAACGGGGACAGCGTGGATGAATGGATTCCGGTGAATATCGTGCCGGAACAGCCGCGCATGGGGATGTTGTCGAGCGAAACGCCCGTTTGCCCGTCGAGCATTACTCCGTACACATCGGCTTGTCCGTCGACCGTAAGGCTGACCGTAGTGCGGGGACTGCTGAAATTACGGGAATAGCAGTAAAACCGGTCGTTGAGTTGCGTTTCGTTCAGGATGAGGGTATCGGTTCCGGCCACCGCTACCGCTTTTACCGGGGCACTGGTCAGGAGTGTGATTTGACCGAAGTGGGAAGCGTGCGGAAAGTGCTGGCGGTCGCGCGTGGAAAACCGGAATGTGGTCGGCCCGTCGAGTGTGGCCGTTTGTCCCATGACTCCGTATGCCTTACTGTCGAGCCGCATATCCTTGGGGCCATAGACGATGTGTCGGGATAGCCCTTCCGGCGATACGGATTGTGACAACGTGTAGGTCGGGACGGTTTGTACGGCCGGCGCCAACCCCACGCCACTTCCGCCAAACCGTTCTTGGAACGCTTCGCGCAAGACGGACGAGATACGGTCGCCCTCCAACTGCGAATCGCCGTAGTGCATGATGCGGACGGGGCGTTCGCGTGCAGCTTCGAGCGCATCGAAAAACGGGTCCAAATAATCTATGTTGTCTCCCGGCATATAAATACGTGCGGCGTTCGTCTCGCAATAGGTCATGAACTCGCTTTCTTTTTCCGCTTTGAGTGCGTCCATGCGCATTTGCAGCAGTTCTTCCGTGCTGAGGGTGTCAGTTGATACGGTGTCGGTCGGGAGCGTTTCTTTTTCTTCTTCCGTTTGAAGGACTTCTGTCAGAGAGGGAAACTTCATTCGCACACTGCCTACGGCGATACCGTCTTCCGGAAAAAAGTATGCGACGAGCGCCAACAATCCTAAAATGGAAAAGATAAAACAAATAATGGTTCTGATTTTCATCCTGTTTGGGGGTGTTTGTGAAAAACGCTGCAAAGTTACGGAATATCGCTGGAATAATCGAATAAAAAGGCCGATTTGATAACTTCCATGAGGTGGAAGAGTGTTTTTTCCTTATATTTGATGTAGTCTGAAGGTATTTAATTGACTACAAATAGATTAAAAGAAA